>JAEEGL011697033.1_pt1 | contig 83369 bp, 61 predicted proteins | sample 9134231 | NCBI WGS metagenome assembly JAEEGL01 (sample SAMN16246548, study PRJNA631951) | gut metagenome | biome: gut microbiome; feature: rumen; material: fiber-attached | host: Bos | place: Iran: Karaj | collected 2018-10
CCCCATCTCTTCCGCTTCCCTTATGAATTCCTGAATGATATCCTGCTGCATTCGCAACTCCTTGTATGCCGGAGGACGCCCCGACGGCAAATACTTACTGTTTGCCGGATTCCAGATACACCATGAGCACAGCGATGTCCGCCGGCGTGACTCCTGCGAGGCGGGATGCCTGACCGATGTTTTCCGGACGGTACTTCGAGAGCTTCTGCCGCGCTTCGATCCGCAGCGACTTCACCAGGTCGTAATCGATATCCGCCGGGATCCGCCGCGCCTCCGCCTTCTTAAACTGCGCCACCTGCCGCTCCTGCCGCTCAATATAGCCGGCATAGCGCAGGTCGATCTCGACCTGCCGGATCACCTCATCGGAAAGCGGCTGACGGTCTGGGTCCAGGGGTGCGAGCTGCTCGTAGGACAGCTCCGGCCTGGTGAGCAGCTCCGCGAGCGACATCCCTGTCTTAAGCGGCGCACTGCCCTGCTCCTCCATGAATGCCTGTACCTGCGGTGTGGCGCCGATCATTACCCGGGACAATCGCTTCTTCTCCGCATCGATCGCGCGCATCTTCTCGCGGAGCGCCAGGATCTGTTCTTCGCTGATGAGACCCGCTTCGTATCCCTTCTCCCTGAGACGAAGATCTGCATTATCCTGCCGGAGCAGCAGCCGGTACTCCGCGCGCGACGTCATCATGCGGTACGGCTCCTCATTCTCCCGCATCACGAGATCGTCCACGAGGACACCGATGTAGCCCTCGGAGCGGTCGATTGTTAGCGGCGGCTTACAAAGCAGCTTCATCGCCGCATTCACACCTGCGTATAGTCCCTGTGCCGCGGCTTCTTCATACCCGCTGGAACCGTTAAACTGCCCGGCCGCATAGAGTCCTTCTACATTCCTGATCTCCAGTAACGGTGTCAGCTGACCGGGACAGAGACAGTCATACTCGATCGCATAGGCGTGCTTCACGATCCGCGCTTGCTCCAGACCCGGCACGGTACGGTACATCGCGATCTGCACGTCCTCCGGCATGGAGGAGCTCATCCCGTCGATGTAGACTTCATTGGTGTATGCCCCCTCCGGTTCCACGAAGACCTGGTGTCTGTCGTGATCCGGGAATTTCACCACCTTATCCTCGATGGAGGGACAGTATCGGGGACCGACTCCCTCGATGACACCGGCATAGAGCGGCGAGCGGTGCAGATTGTCGCGCAGGATCCGGTGCGTTTCTTCATTGGTGTAGGTGAGGTAGCAGGGAACCTGCTCCTTCTGCACGGACGCGGGATCCGTGGAATAGGAAAAGGGGATGACCGGCACATCGCCGGGCTGCATGCTCATCCGGGAATAGTCCACGGTCCGGCCGTCCATGCGGGCCGGTGTCCCGGTCTTGAAGCGCCGGAGTGCGATGCCCAATTCACGCAGGGAATCCGTGAACGGGACCGATCGCTGAGAACCGTTCGGTCCGGTCTCCGAGATGGCTTCGCCGCAGAGACAACGCGATTGTCCGTATGTGCCGGTACAGATGATGACCGCCCGCGCACCGAAAGAGATCCCCGTATCGAGCCGGACACCCGTGACCCGGTGCCGTCCGTCTGTCATCTCTTCCGTCAGCAGCGCGGTCACCTCCGCCTGCTTGAGTGTCAGATGCTCCTGAGACTCCAGGACGCGCCGCATCTCCATGGAATAGGCCAGCTTGTCCGCCTGCGCGCGCAGGGAATGGACCGCCGGGCCCTTGGAGGTATTGAGCATGCGTGACTGCAGAAAGGTCTTGTCGATATTCTTCCCCATCTCCCCGCCGAGCGCGTCGATCTCGCGGACCAGATGTCCCTTGGAGGAACCGCCGATGTGCGGATTGCAGGGCATGAACGCCACCTGATCCACACTCATGGTGAGGACAAGCGTTGAAAGACCCAGCCGCGCACAGGAAAGCGCCGCCTCGCAGCCGGCATGCCCGGCTCCGATGACGATGACATCGTAATTTTCCGTATAACCTGCGGTTCCTGTCATTTCACTTCCCCATACAGAATTGCGAGAACACCGCATCGATCAGATCGTCGCCGACCTCCTCGCCGATGATCGTGCCGAGCGATGCATAGGCGTTCATGAGATCCACGGTGTAGAAATCCTCGGATAGTCCGGCGGCGATGGTTTCCGTCAGGTGAGACAGCGCTTCCTGCGCTTCCTGCAGCAGCGTCTTATGACGGGCGCTTGCGATCACTATCTCATCCGCCTGCAGCGGATCCGCGTGTAGAAGGAGTGTAGAAACCGCTTCCTTCAACTCCTCCAGGCCCTCTCCCGTCCGGGCGCTCAGACGGACGATCCGCGCTCCCGGGAAATCCTCCGGCGACAGCTGCGCGTCCGTCAGATCCGTCTTGTTCGCGATGACGATGCAGGGCTTCCCCGCTGCATCCCGGTACAGCTGCCGGTCCTCCTCCGTCACCGGAACAGCGGTGTCCGCAACAAACAGGACCAGCTCCGCTTCCGCCAGCGCCTGTCTCGCGCGTCCGATCCCGAGCAGTTCAACGGCATCCGGTGCATCTGTTCCGTTCCCCCGGATCCCCGCCGTGTCAATGAGATGCAGTGTGATCCCCGCGATATTGACGCTCTCTTCCACCGTATCCCTTGTGGTACCGGGCAGCGGTGTGACGATGGAACGTTCCGTCCCGGTGAGCAGATTGAGCAGCGATGACTTCCCCGCGTTCGGCCGGCCGATGATGGCGCAGCGCACACCGTTCCGCAGCCGGATCCCGTCTTCCGCGCCGGAGATCATGTTCTCTATTGCATCAGATATCTCGCGGACAACAGCGACCAGCCGCTCATTGTATCCGGCGAGCTCTTCTTCGTAACTCTCCGGATCATCCAGCGCCGCCTCGATGAATGCGCTTTCATGCAGCAGGTCCTCGCGCAGCGTCCGGATCCTGTCCCGCAGCACACCGCCCAGCTGTCTGCCGGCATTCTGCAGGGCTGCTTCGTTCTGCGCGGCAATGACATCCATCACCGCCTCCGCCTGTGTCAGGTCGATCCGGCCGTTCAAAAAAGCGCGCTTCGTGAATTCGCCGGGTTCGGCGCATCTTGCGCCGGCAGAGAGGACTGCCTCCAGCACGCGCGTCAGCAGCAGGAGACCGCCGTGGCATTGCAGCTCCACCACATCTTCGCCGGTATAGGAATGCGGCGCGCGGAAGACCGCGGCCATCACTTCATCCAGCCGCTGACCCCGGGGATCCGAGATATGACCGTACCGGAAAAAGCCGCCGGGTGCCGACGCCAGCACATGCTCCCCGCGGGCATCGGTAAACAGACGATCCACGATATGGACCGCCTCATTCCCGCTGATCCGTATGATCCCGATCCCTGCCGGGGCCATAGCTGTCGCTACGGCTGCGATGGTATCCTGCTGTTCTCTCATTTCCCTGTCTGAAAAAACACCCCGGAAACATAACCGTCCCGGGGTGCGTGCCTGCTTCTGTTAAACTGTGCCGATCCCTTACTTTAACGTCACCACGACCCGGCGGAAGGGATCTTCGCCTTCGCTGTGCGTCGTGACATAACGGTCATTCTGCAGAGCGGCGTGGATGATCCTGCGCTCATACGGATTCATGGGTTCCAGGGACATGCTGCTGCGGCTCTTGCGCACCTTATATGCGATATTGCGGGCCAGGATCTCCAGCGTCTCCTTGCGGCGCTCTCTGTAATCCTCGGTGTCCAGCTTCACATGGATGTAGGCCTCCTCATTGCGGTTCACAACGAGGGAGACCAGATACTGCAGGGAATCCAGCGTCTGTCCGCGCTTGCCGATCAGTACGCCCATGTCATCCCCCTCCAGGTCGATGGAGAGAATGTCGCCGACGTTGTTGTAGGTGGCGGTCATATTGACCGGCAGCTGCATGGCGGCGAACACATCATTTAAGAAGCTCTTCGCACGAACGATGACCGCGTCTCCGTCCACATCAGAGGGCTCGCCGGCCGGCTCTTCCGCTTCCGGTGCCTTCTCTTCTCTCGGCGCACGCGCGGGACGCTCCCTGCGGGGTGCTTCTTTTGCCGGCATATCCTCCTGCTCCGCCTCGTCCGCTTTGATGACCGGGCCGGCGCCTTTTTTGCGCGCACGGATGACGGCAGGTTTCACCGCGATGCCCAGGAACCCGGAAGAACCTTCGTTGACGACCTCGTACTCCAGTTCGTCACTGGTGACCATCAGCTGTGCACAGGCTTCCGTGATCGCATCTTCCACCGATTTGGCGCTAAACTGCAGATACTCCATGTCTTCCATGATCGATCTCCTTTACTGACTTCGTATTACAATCCGGCGCAGGCATTGCCCTGCCGGATCAGGTTCCTCTTTGATCGTTTTTGCCGCCGTCGCGGTTGTCGAACTCCCGCACCATGTTCGCTTTGGCGAGGAGTGATCCTTTCGCGGCCCGGCCGCTGGTGTAGATCTCCTGCGCCTTGGCCAGGGCGGCATCCTTCTCCTCCTGTGTGACGGAAGAGGCAAACTTCGAGGCATCCGTGGTATTGCGGGTGCGCATATTGGCATACTGGTTCATGTTGGCCGTGATCTCGCCGCGCTTCTTCTGCTTTTCCTTATACTTCGCCTCGTTTTTGGCGATCTGGGCATCGATGTCCATCTTATCGATATGCTTGTTGATGAAGATCTGCTGGATACTGCGGATCACGGAACCGGAGATCCAGTAGAGGCCCATGCCGGCAGGAAGCGTGTAGCAGAAGAACGCGCTCATGAGCGGCATCATGGTGTTCATCATCTTCATGGACTGCTGCATCTGCGCCGCCTGGTCATTGGCATCGGCATTCGCCGTGTTCTGCGCCGTGGGCATGAGCTTTACATTGATCCACTGCGTAAAGGCCGCCAGGAACGGGACGATGATCGCCGCGATGAAGAGGCCGAAGGACTTGGTCGTCCAGGCTTCCCGCATGGTGTAGGAAGGCGTATCTCCGATATTGATGAAAAGAAAGGTGTTCATCTTAAGGATCGCCGCATGGGTCTGGTCAATGAGCTGCGAAAGAGACGGGAAAGCCGCGGACATACCGTTCCAGTCAGCGGTCGTGGCTTTGTTGAGCACATCGATGTAGGTATTCTGCGCAAAGACATTGGCGGAATCCAGAGAGAAGGCCGCATCCGTAAACTGCTTCTTATACATCTGCGCGGCGGCCAGATTCTGGAGATATTCCGATGTGCCGCTCGTGGAGAGCAGCTGCGGGACGAGCTTTAAATACTCGTCTTTGACCAGTGTCACATAAGCGGGGATCACATTGATCACGCGGTAGAGGGCAAAGAGGATCGGCATCTGGATCAAAAGCTGCACACAACTGCCTGCCGAGGAGACGCCGTACTTGGCATAGAGTTCCTTGATCTCCTGCTGCTGCATCATCATGGAATTCTGGTCGTTCTTGCCCTTGTATTTCGCCTGGATCGCCTGCAGCTCGGGATTCATCTTAGCCGAGAGCTTGGAGAACTTCTGCTGCTTGATGGTCAGCGGCATCAGGCACATGTAGATGATCACCGTGAAGATGAAGATGCACAGACCGACATTGGGGATCCCGATGGTGTTCAGGATCACGAAGATCGCGTTCATTACCTTGCCCAGCACCCATGCGATGGGGCCGAGGATCTTTCCCTGATACTGCGTAAGAATAATGGCCATTATTTCCTCTTTCTGTTCTGATAGACAATCTTTCTTGTAAAGGCAGGTGCGGCCGGGACCGGGTCAAACCCGCCCGATGAGAACGGATTGCACCTGAGGATCCGCCACAATGCCAGGAGACTGCCGAAAAACGCACCGTGTATCCGGACCGCTTCCGCACCGTAGGCGGAACAGGAGGGGATATAGGGGCATTTTGTCCGCTTCATGGGGGAGAGATATCTCTGATATCCCCGGATGAGCGACAGGATGACCCGCTTCATCTCTTCTTCCCCGTCAGGAGTCTTGCTGCCAGTCTGTCAAAGGAGGCCGCCAGCTCCGCGCCGGTGCCTTCCCCGCTGCCGTTTCTGGCGATGACGACGATGTCCCGGTTTCCCAGGCTTTCTTCCCGAAGTCTCACGATCTCCCGGATCCTGCGCTTGAAGCGGTGTCTCTGTACGCTGTTGCCGTACTTTTTGCTGACACTGATCCCGAGCCTGGGCCGTCCCGCATCAGACTCTGCCATATAGAGCACGATCCGGCTGTCCGCAACGGACCTGCCCGCATGGTAGACCCTCTTGAACTCTTCGGTTTTCCTCAACGGTTCGGGATGCTTCATAGGAAAAACAGACGGACCGCAACTGGATCGCGGCCCGTTCATTTCCATCTCTTACTTATGCGGATAATCTCTTTCTGCCCTTCGCTCTTCTCGCCGCAAGTACCTTTCTTCCGCCGGCCGTGCTCATTCTTGAGCGAAATCCGTGCACTCTTTTTCTCTGCAGCCTGTGAGGCTGAAATGTCATCTTCATTACCGGTTCCTCCAAAAAAATGAATCGTATTTCACGCGAACGTGCTTATTATATAGAAGAAAATATCCCCCGTCAAGCGCAAAAATGCACGGGACCGCTGTTTTCCCGACCGGCGTTTTCCCGAAAAAAACTTGAAAATTTTTTCATACAAGATATGGCAGCCGTTTTCTTTTTCCACAACTAAATGTTGAAAACGTGGAAAAACCGATGCTATTTTTTCTCTTCCGGAGTTTTCCACATTTTGTTGATTATTCGGTGGAAAACTCGTTTTTATTTCCTCTGTTATGTTTTTCTTCCCTGTTTTCCGCGGTTTCTTTTGGGCGTTTCGTTTTTTCTCTCTTCCACTTTTTCCACGAATTTTGATAAACCGAAAAGACGTTCGTTTTTTTGTCCACGCGGGCATGCCGTTTGCACTCATGAACCTTTTCGATTATACTGTCTGTGGTGATTTGTTGCCTTTTTTTGTTTTCAGATGAGGTACTCATGAACAAGACTGATCAGTATCTGCGGGAGCATTTTGAAGAGATCAAAGAAGCTCTTGCAAAGGAATATGACATCGGTTCCGCTCCTTTTAAGGCCTGGATCAAACCTCTTTCCTATGAAGGAATAGAAGAGGATCAGATCTGCATCGGGATTCCGGACCGTCTGAATCAGATGCTTTCCTATATTAATGAGCACTACCATGACATGTTCCTGGTCTTTCTTTCCGAACAGCTGACCCGGCTGGAGGAACAGCCTTTGGAAGTCCGTTTCTTTGTCAAAGCCGGCGAAGAAAAATCTTCTTATAATAATGAAGCGTTTCCTGCGGATCCTGTTCCCGATCCTGCTTCGGACAGCGGGGATTTCCGGTCCAATTTAAACCCCAGATATACCTTTGATTCCTTTGTGGTCGGCAACAACAACCGCATGGCACAGGCTGCTTCGGTCGCTGTGGCGGAATCCCCGGGCAAGGTGTTCAATCCGCTGTTTCTTTACAGCAATGCCGGTCTGGGCAAGACGCACCTCATGCATTCCATCGGCAATCATATACTGGAACGCAATCCCGGCGCCCGGGTCCTGTATGTGACCTCGGAGACCTTTGTGAACGATGTGGTCTCATCGATCCAGAACAGCAAAAACAGCACACAGGAAATGTCCCGTGTTCGGAAGAAGTACCGGGATGTGGATGTTCTGATGGTCGATGATGTGCAGTTCGTCATCGGTAAGGAAGCAACACAGCTGGAGTTTTTCCACACATTTAACGAACTGCACAGTGCGGGAAAAGCGATCGTCCTCTCCTCCGACAAGCCGCCGAAAGACATGGTCACACTGGAGGAACGCTTCCGTTCCCGATTCGAGATGGGCCTCATTGTGGATATCCAGCCGCCGGATTATGAAACCCGTCTGGCGATCCTGCAGAAGAACGCCGAGAGCTATCCCGGTTACATCGATGACGAGGTTTTCCGTTATATTGCGGAAAATGTGCGTTCCAATATCCGGGAACTGGAGGGAGCCTTCAATAAGATCATGGCTCAGAGCCGGCTGCTCGGTCAGGCCGTGACCCTGCAGACAGCGGAAGAGGTGCTGCAGGATCTGATCTCCGACAGGGAAAACACGGTGACACCCCAGCGGATCATCGACAAGACCTGCGAGTTCTTCGGAATTTCTAAGGAGGATATCATTTCCCAGAAGCGCAGCAAGGAAATCTCCCTCCCGAGACAGATCGCCATGTACCATATCCGGATGATGACGGATACTTCTTTTGACGGGATCGGCAAACTCCTGGGAGGAAGGGACCATACGACCGTCATCAGCGGCATCGACAAGATCCAGAAGGGGATCAAGGTCGATCCGAAACTGGCGGAACAGGTGGAAAACCTCCGGAATAAGATCAAACCCACTGTTTGAAATTTTTCACAATCTATGGTATGATTAAGGTTGTTTTTCCACAAGGAATTGTGTGTTTTGTGGATTTTCCACTTTTCAACACCCCTTACTAATACTGTAACTATTACCTGAAATACATTCTTTCCTCGCGCGCGAAAGGAGCCTGAGCAAAATGAAGATCGTCTGTGACAGAGACAAATTAAATGCCGGTCTGCAGATCGTATCCAAAGCGATCCCCAGCAAGACCACCATGTCGATCCTCGAATATATCCTGATCGATGCGACGGGTCAGGAGATCCGGCTGATCGGTAACGATATGGAACTGGGCATCGAGACGGTCATCGAGGGCGAAATCGTCGAGCATGGTTTTATCGCCCTGAATGCCAGGTATTTCTGTGATATCGTCAGGAAACTGCCGGAAACCACGGTGGAGCTGGTGCAGGGTGAGAATTATAAGGTGACCATTTCCGCGAACAAGGCGAAGTTCAATATCATCGGCCGCGCGGGAGAGGAATTCAGTTATCTGCCGTCCATCGAAAAGATCGACGGTGTGGAGATCTCCCAGTATGCCTTGAAGAATGTCATCAACCAGACGATCTTCGCAATCGCGGGAGGCAATGAAGGAAACCGCATGATGAGCGGCGAACTGATGGAGATCAAGGAGGATATATTAAAGCTCGTCGCACTGGACGGGCACCGCATCTCCATCCGCCGGGTACTCCTGTCCGGGAAATATGCGCAGAAGAAGGCCGTTATCCCCGGCAAGACGCTGTCGGAGCTTTCCAAGATCCTGTCCGACAGCACGGAGAACATGGTGGAGATCTACTTCACGGGTAAGCATGTCATGTTCGCCTTTAACAAGACGATCGTGGTCTCGCGTCTCATAGAGGGCGAGTATTTCAATATCGACCAGATGCTCTCCAGCGATTATGAGACCAAGATGACCATTTCCCGCAAGGAGATGCTCGAGAGTATCGACCGCGCGACGCTCCTCGTCAAGGAGGGGGATAAGAAGCCGGTCATCCTGGGCATCACCGAGAATCTGATGGAACTGAAGATCAATACCACGGTCGGCAGTCTCAACGAGAACATCGAGATCGAGAAACAGGGCAAGGATCTGATGATCGGATTCAATCCCAAGTTCCTGATCGATGCACTGCGCGTGATCGAGGATGATCAGGTCGACATCTATTTCGTCAACCCCAAGGCACCCTGCTTTATCCGCAACAAGGAAGAGAGCTACACCTATCTGATCCTGCCGATCAATTTCACGACGGTGGACTGACAATTGGCAGCAGAGGTGATCGTTCTGCGGCAGGGAGAGGAATACATCAAACTTTCCCAGGCCATGAAGAAAGCGGATCTCATCGGGACCGGAGCGGAAGGCAAAGTCCGGATCCGGGAGGGGGAAGTACAGGTAAACGGAGAGGAAGAGCTGCGTCCCGGCCGGAAACTATATGACGGGGACGGGTTTTCTTATGCCGGTAAGGACTATGTGATCCGGCAGGAGGAGAACGGGTGATCATAAAATCCTTGCAATTAAAGGATTTTCGCAATTACGAGTCATTGGAACTGTCCTTTCGGGACGGGATCAACATCCTCTACGGCGATAACGCGCAGGGCAAGACCAATATCCTCGAAGCGATCTATCTGCTCGCCACGACGAAATCCCACCGGGGTGCCAAAGACAAAGAGGTGGTCCGGTTCGGAGCGGATGCGGCTCATATCCGCGGCGAAGTCCTGCGTGACGGCGCCACTTGGCGCGTGGACATGCATCTGCAGAGCGGGAAGAGCAAGGCCATCGCCATCGACGGCCAGCGGATCAAGAAGGTCTCCGAGCTCGTAGGCAGGATCCCCACGGTGTTCTTTTCCCCGGAGGATCTGTCGATCGTCAAGGAGGGACCGAGTGAGCGCAGACGCTTCATGAACATGGAGCTCTGCCAGCTGGATGAGTCCTATCTCTACAACCTGACCCGGTATTCGCAGGTGATCCAGCAGAGAAATCACCTGCTTAAAGACATCTACGAGCATCCGGAGCAGAAGCCGCTTCTGGATGTCGAGGACAGACAGCTTGTGGTCTACGGCAGTGAGATCATCCGTTTCCGGCAGATCTTTTTAAAGCAGCTGGGTGAGATCATCGCGCCGGTCCATGAAAAACTCACGGGCGGAGAAGAGGCACTGGAGATCGTCTACGAGCCGTATGCCGCCATGGACGATCTGGAACACGCGCTGGCAGCCGCCAGAGAGCGGGATGTGATCCTGAAGCAGACAACCGTCGGACCGCACAAGGATGATTTTGCATTCTACGTGCGCAGGAAGGATGCGCCCGACAGGGCGGTGGATATCCGCAAATACGGCTCACAGGGACAGCAGCGGACGGCTTCTCTCTCCCTGAAGCTCGCGGAGATCCGGATCATCCGGGATTCCAAGAAGGAGAATCCGGTCCTGTTACTGGATGATGTGCTCTCGGAACTGGACGGCAGCCGGAGGCAGGCGCTGCTCAATGAGATCGGCGATATCCAGACGATCATCACCTGCACCGGCTATGATGAATTCGTTAACAGCAGACTGACGATCGACAGACTGTTGCAGGTTACGAACGGCAGCGTGGCGGAGGCCGCGGCGCCGGAGCAGGGACCGGATACAGACGATAAACCGCAGGAGTAGAAGAAGGCAGAACCGGAAGAAGGAAAGGGAAGACGGGACATGGCAGAAACAAACAATCAGGTACAGCACGAATACGGCGGGGACCAGATCCAGATCCTGGAAGGACTGGAGGCGGTCCGCAGACGCCCCGGCATGTATATCGGCACCACGGCATCGAGAGGCCTGCATCATCTGGTCTATGAAATCGTGGATAACGCCGTGGACGAGGCGCTGGCCGGATTCTGCGATCATATCGAAGTGACGATCAACGAGGACAATACGATCACCGTGGAGGATAACGGCCGCGGGATCCCGGTCGATATCAACCACAAGGCCGGCCGTCCCGCTGTCGAGGTCGTCTTCACGATCCTGCACGCCGGCGGCAAATTCGGCGGCGGCGGATACAAGGTATCGGGCGGCCTGCACGGCGTGGGCGCTTCCGTTGTAAACGCGCTCTCCGACTGGCTCGAGGTCCGCGTCTATCATGAGGGCAAGGTGTACGAGCAGCGCTATGAGCGCGGCCATGTCTGCTATGACCTGAGGATTGCGGGCGACTGCGAGGAGAGCAAGCGGGGCACCTGGGTGCGTTTCAAGCCGGATGCCACGATCTTCACCGAGACCACGGTCTATGAGTTTGATGTGCTGAAGCGGCGCCTGCGCGAGATGGCTTTCCTCACCAAGGGCTTAAAGATCACCCTGACGGATCTGCGCAAGGATCCGGAAGCCGGCGATGTCTGGGAGCCCCACACGGAGAGCTTCTGCTACGAGGGCGGCATCTCGGAATTCGTCACCTATCTCAACAAGCACAAGGCACCGCTGTATGAGCAGGTCATGTACTTCGAGGGGGACAGGGCGAATGTCCATGTCGAAGTGGCCCTGCAGCACAACGACTCCTACAACGAGAGCATCTACACCTTTGTCAACAACATCAACACCCCCGAGGGCGGCACGCATCTCGAGGGCTTCAAGACCGCGCTGACCAAGATCTTCAACGATTACGGCCGCACCAATAAGATCATCAAGGAGAACGACGACAATCTCTCCGGCGAGGACATCAGGGAAGGTCTGACCGCCATCATCTCCGTCAAGATCGAGGATCCCCAGTTCGAGGGACAGACCAAGCAGAAGCTGGGCAATTCCGAGGCGAGGACGGCGGTGAACAGCGTCTTCTCCGAGCAGCTGACCTATTTCCTGGAGCAGAATCCGCAGGTCGCCAAGGTCATCCTCGAGAAGGCCGTATTGGCACAGCGTGCCAGAGATGCCGCCAGAAAAGCAAGGGATCTGACCCGCAGGAAGTCCGCACTGGATGGCATGGGCCTGCCGGGCAAGCTTGCGGACTGCTCCGACAAGGATCCCAAGAACTGCGAGATCTTCATCGTCGAGGGAGACTCCGCCGGCGGCAGTGCGAAATCCGCCAGACAGCGCGCCACGCAGGCGATCCTGCCGCTTCGCGGCAAGATCCTCAACGTGGAGAAGGCGAGAGAGGACAAGATCTACGGCAACGCGGAGATCAAGGCCATGATCACGGCGTTCGGCACCGGGATCCATCAGGATTTCGATATCACGAAGCTGCGCTACGACAAGATCATCATCATGACCGATGCCGACGTGGACGGTGCGCACATCGCCACGCTGATGCTCACCTTCCTCTACCGTTTCATGCCCGAGCTGATCAAAACCGGTCATGTCTACCTGGCCCAGCCGCCGCTGTATAAGCTCGAGAAGAACAAGAAGACCTGGTACGCCTACAGCGATGAGGAGCTCAATCAGATCCTGACCGAGGTCGGGCGTGACAACAGCAATAAGATCCAGCGATACAAGGGTCTGGGAGAGATGGACCCCGAGCAGCTCTGGGAGACCACGATGGATCCCGAGCGGCGGATCCTCTTGCGCGTGAACCTCGCGGAAGAGGAGGAGAGCGACGTGGATATCACCTTTACGACGCTCATGGGAGACAACGTCGAGCCCCGCAGAGAGTTCATCGAGAAAAACGCGAGATTTGTCAAAAACCTGGATATCTGAACGAGCCGCGCGATAGGAGATTATCATGGCAGATAACGAAAACCAGAACATCACCCCCGGTCAGGAGCTGCCGGACGACATCTTTGACGAGCCCGCCTCCGACCGGATCCGGGAGGTCGATCTCAAGAAGACCATGGAGACGTCGTTCATCGATTACTCGATGAGCGTCATCACCAGCCGCGCCCTGCCCGATGTCCGTGACGGCTTAAAGCCCGTGCAGCGCCGGATCCTGTATTCCATGATCGAGCTCAACAACGGACCCGACAAGCCGCACAGGAAATGTGCCCGTATCGTCGGCGATACGATGGGTAAGTATCACCCTCACGGAGATTCCTCGATCTACGGCGCGCTGGTCAATATGGCCCAGCCCTGGTCCATGCGCTACTGCCTGGTGGACGGCCACGGCAACTTCGGCTCGGTCGACGGCGACGGCGCCGCCGCCATGCGATATACCGAGGCGCGTCTCACCAAGATCTCCATGGAGATGACGGCGGATCTCAACAAGAACACCGTCGACTTCGTCCCCAATTTCGATGAGACGGAGAAGGAGCCGGCTGTCATGCCGTCCCGCTTCCCCAATCTCCTGGTCAACGGCACCACCGGCATCGCGGTCGGTATGGCAACCAACATCCCGCCGCACAATCTGCGCGAGGTCATCGGTGCCTGCGTCAAGATGATCGACAATAAGGTCGAAGAGGACAGGGATACCGAGATCGAGGAACTGCTCCCGATCCTGCGCGCGCCGGATTTCCCCACCGGCGGCATCATCATGGGGACCCGGGGCGCGGAAGCCGCCTACCGGACCGGCCGGGGCAAGGTGATCTGCCGCGCCGTCACCAACATCGAGACGACGGACAACGGCAAGAACCGCATCATCGTGACGGAGCTGCCGTACATGGTGAACAAGGCGATGCTGATCCAGAAGATCGCCGAGCTCGTCAAGGACAAGCGGATCGACGGGATCACGGGACTCAGGGATGAGTCCGACAGAGAGGGCATGCGCGTCGTTATCGAACTCAGGCACGACGCCAATCCCAATGTCATCTTAAACCGCCTTTTCAAGCATACGCAGCTGCAGGATTCCTTCGGCATCACGATGCTCGCGCTCGTCAACGGCGAGCCCAAAGTGCTTTCGCTCACGGAGCTGTTAAAGACCTATCTCCTCCATCAGGAGGACGTGGTCACACGCCGCTCGGAATACGACCTGAACAAGGCAAAGGAGCGGGACCACATCTTACAGGGATTGCTGATCGCGCTCGATAACATCGACGAAGTGATCCGTATCATCCGCGGCAGCAAGACCCCGCAGGATGCCAAGAATGAGCTCATGGTGCGCTTCGGTTTATCCGATGCCCAGGCCCAGGCCATCATCGACATGCGGTTAAGGGCGCTCACCGGACTGGAGCGCGAGAAACTTGAAGCCGAGCACGCCGCCCTGTTAAAGGAGATCGAACGTCTGACGGCGATCCTCGCCGACAAGAAGCTCCTGCTCGGCGTCATCCGTTCCGAGATGCTCGCGATCGCCGACCAGTACGGCGACGACAGACGCAGCCGGATCGAGGCGGACGCCGGCGATTTTGAGGACGAGGATCTCATCCCCAACGAGAATACGATCATCGCCATGACGAGCCTCGGCTATATCAAGCGCATGAGTGTGGACAATTTCCGCACCCAGAACCGCGGCGGCCGCGGGGTCAAGGGCATGGCCACGATCGACAACGACTACATCGAAGACCTGCTCATGACCCAGACCCACAGCTATGTCATGTTCTTCACGAACTTCGGCAGATGCTACCGACTCAAGGCCTATGAGATCCCGGAGGGCTCCCGTACCTCCCGCGGCGTCGCGATCGTCAACATCCTGCAGCTGAATCCCGGGGAGAAGATCTCCGCGACCATCCCCGTCAAGGGACTGGACGAGCACAAATGCCTGTTCATGGTGACCCGGCGCGGTATCGTAAAGAAGACGCCGATCTGCGAATTCTCCAACGTCCGCAAGAACGGCCTGATCGCCCTGAGTCTCCAGGAGGATGACGAGCTCATCGAGGTCAAGACCACGAGACCGGATCAGGAGGTCTTCCTGGTCACGAAGAACGGCATGTGCATCCGTTTCAACGAGCGGGATGTCCGTCCGATGGGCCGCACGGCCAGAGGCGTGCGCGGCATGAACCTCGATCCCGATGACGCCATTGTCGGGATGCAGAAGGAGAGCCAGGGAGAGACCCTGCTCATCGTCTCGGAAAACGGCTACGGCAAGCGCACGAAGCTCACCGATTTCCATCTCCAGCGCCGCGGCGGCAAGGGCCTGCGCTGCTACCGGATCCTGGAAAAGACCGGCGATGTGGTGGGCGTCAAGGCTGTCAACGACGAGCACGAGATCATGATCATCACCACCGGCGGTGTCATCATCCAGGTCCGCATGGAAGAAGTGGGCATCCACGGGCGTGCGACCTCGGGCGTGAAGCTGATCAAGCTCGATGAAGGCGTCAAGGTCGCGCAGATCGCCAAGGTCCGGGAAAAGGTGTCCGACACGGAGAGTGACAACGAACAGGAACTGGATGTAGACGAGATCCCGGAGGAGGTCCCGGACGAGGAGGATCGGATCCCGGAAGAGGCCCCTGCGGATGAGTCGGGAGAGGAAACGGACGATCCCGGTGAAAGCGAGGAATGATCTGTGAGACGATTGTTCAACACAGGCTGGGAATTTCAGGAAGCGGCGCTTGACACGCCGCTTTCTGCTTTGCGCGAGGATCTGTGGCGGGCGGTGACGCTCCCGCATGATTTCCTCATCACGGATACGGATGCGCTCTACCGCGATGCCACGGGTTTTTACCGGAAACGCTTTACGCTCGCGGAATACGGCATCGAAGCCGGACGGCGCATCTTCCTCAATTTTGACGGCATCTACATGGACAGCACCGTCATCCTGAACGGCAGGAAGGTCGCGGAATGGAAGTACGGCTATTCCTCTTTTACGGTGGATCTCACCGGTGCTCTGGACTATAGTGGCCGGAACGAACTCATCGTCACCGTTCGCCATCAGGCGCCGAACAGCCGCTGGTATTCCGGTGCCGGGATCTACCGGGATGTGATGCTGATCGACAAGGCACCGATCCATATTCCCGAAAACGGCGTTTATTTCTCGGCATCGGATCGTGGTGCCGACGAGTGGGAGATCGCGATCCGCACGGAGATCGAGGGACCGGAGGCGGAGCGGGTACAGGTCGTTCAGACACTCCTTACGCCGGAGGGCAAAGAACTCGATCTGAAGCCGCTGTTCAACGCGGAACTGGAGCTTGAAGCGCCGGATGTGCAGGGTACGGAGGAGAAGACAGGTTTTCTGCGAAAGAAGAGAAAGATCCGCGCCGTGGAACAGCGTTACCGGGTGTACGGCGTGCGCAGATGGGATATCAAAGATCCGGTATTGCATACCCTTCGGACAAAACTCGTGCTTGCCGGCCATGAGACGGACGAAGTCTCTGTACGCGTCGGCTTCCGTACGGCGGTGTTCGATCCGGATAAAGGGTTTTTCTTAAACGGCAGACACTTAAAGCTCAACGGTGTCTGCGAACATCACGATCTGGGGGCGCTGGGAGCGGCCTTTCATCCGACCGCGTTCCGCAGGAAGTTAAAGATCCTGCGCGGCATGGGCGTCAACGCGATCCGTTTGACCCACAATATGGCGGCCCGCATGGTCCTGGACCTCTGCGATGAGGAGGGGTTCCTGCTGATCTCGGAAGCCTTTGACATGTGGGAGCGGCCCAAGACGGAATATGACTACGCCCGCTTTTTCCGCAAATGGCACGCGAGGGATGTGGCCTCCTGGATCCGGCGTGACCGCAACCATCCGGGCGTGATCCTCTGGTCGATCGGCAATGAGATCTATGACACACATGCAGACGAGCGGGGCGAGGAGATCACGGCGGATTTAAAGCGTCTGGTGGAGCTGCACGATCCGCATCACAACGCGAGGGCCACGATCGGCTCCAACTACATGCCATGGATGGGCGCGAAAAGGTGCGCGCAGATCCTGGGGATCGCGGGATACAATTACGCGGAACGCTGCTACAGCGATGACCATAAGAGGCATCCGGACTGGGTGATCTACGGAAGCGAGACCTGTTCCATCGTTCAGAGCCGCGGGATCTATCATTTCCCGCTCTCCGTCGGATCCATCGCGGAGGAGGACGAGCAGTGCTCATCGCTCGGCAACAGCTGTTCGAGCTGGGGTGCCCGCAGCTTTGAGGACTGTGCGGCAAATGACCGCGATACGGAATTCTCCCTGGGACAGTTTCTCTGGAGCGGCTTTGATTATATCGGCGAGCCCACACCCTATCACACGAGAAACTCCTATTTCGGACAGATCGATACCGCGGGTTTCGTCAAGGACGCCTACTATTTCTGGCAGTCCGTCTGGACGGATCCCGCGAAAAACCCCATGGTGCATATCATCCCGGGCATCTGGGATTTCAATGAAGGTCAGATGATCGACGTGCGCGTGGTCTCCAATCTCGATCATGTGCAGCTCTTCGTTAACGGCAGGGCTTTTAAGGCGAAGACTCTGACGCATGCTCCGGGAAGCGGGCGTACCCTGTTCGCGGATTACCGGATCCCGTTTGAAGCGGGCGAGATCAGTGCCGCCGCCTATGCGGACGCAGGACGCGATGCCGCGGAATGTGCCCGGGAGACGGTTTATACATGCGGGGAAACGGCCCGGGTCAATGTGACGCCGGAGGAGGAGAGCGCGGCGCTCTTAAACCGCGGGGATGTCCCGGATGGGGAGCTGCTGTTCTACAGGATCGAAGCGGTGGATGCCAACGGACATTTTGTGGGCAATGCGTCCGACCGGGTGCGGATCACCGTCACCGGCGGAGAACTCGCCGGCACGGACAACGGCGACAGTACGGATACAGACAGTTATTCATCCGCAAGCCGCCGGCTCTTCAACGGGAGGCTGTTAGCCATCGTGCGCAGGACCGCCGGGAAAGAGCCCGTCCGCGTGAGCGTCGACCGCGATATGAGAGATATCCCGGTGCGCCGTCTGGATATCAATGCCCCTGACGGTCAGACCTTTACGCCGGAGGCGCTGACCCTCAAGGCACGGATCCGGATCCTGCCGGAGAATGCGACCGATAAAGAGATCACGGTCCGTGCCGTGACGGACACCGGCGTGGAGACCCCGCTCGCCCGTGTAGAAGAGGTGAGATGTCTGCCCGACGGCAGCAGGGAAGTGACCATGAAAGCGCTGGGGGACGGGCAATTCCGCCTGCGCGCATCGTCAAAGAGCGGTACGGACAGGATCCGGATCCTGTCGGAGCTTGAATATGAGATCCGCGATGTGGGGACCGCTTATCTGGATCCCTACGGCTTCGTCTCCGGGAGCCTGTACACCTCGTCGATCGGAGAGGTCGGGAGCGGCAACGAGCAGGGCGTCACCTCGGCCCGCGACGAACGGACCGTCATCACCTGGGAGGGGCTGGATTTCGGAAGCGATCTCGCGGATGCGATCACGGTCCCGATCTTTGCCTTAAATGACGACCCGTATCCCGTGAAGATCTGGAGCGGGATCCCCGGTGAAGCGGGTGCGCGGCTGCTCGCCGACGTGGTCTATCAGAAGCCGATGATCTGGAATGTCTATCAGGAGGAGACCTGGCCGCTTGCAGGTCCGCTCACCGGGATCGGGACGATCAGTATCGAGGTGGAGAAAAAGATCCACATCAAAGGCTTCTCCTGCCGCAGAGTGCCGAAAGCCTATGCAGCGCTGCCCGCGGCGTCGGCGGAGGCCGTCTACGGCGATCAGTACAGGATCGAAGAGGACGGGAGTGTCTGTGACATCGGGAATAATGTGACGCTCACCTGGCGCAGCATGGATTTCGGGGAAACGGGAGCGGTTGCCGTGATTGTCGAGGGGAGATGCATGCGGGCCAATTCCGTGCATATCACGTTAACGGCATCGGACGGCACAAGCTACCGGCAGCTCATTGAATTCCCGGCGGCACCGGCGTACCAAGCGGAGCGGTATGCGCTGACCGCGGTCCCGGGCGGTGTGATATACGGCCTGCAGGAGGTGAGTTTCGTCTTCCTGCCGGGCACGGAGTTTGACTTAAAGAGTTTCCGGTTTGTGCCGGCAGGGGAGGAGGCGTGATGATCGAACGGATCCGGGCATTTTACGGGAAATATCGGGAGGGGATCTCTTATGTCTTTTGGGGCGGCATGACGACGCTTGTCAGTTATGTTTCATACTTCCTCTTCTCGCGAGGTTTTCATCTGGATGAAATGATCGCCAATGCGCTGGCCTGGGTCTGCGGTGCGACCTTTTCCTTTGTGGTCAACAAGATCTTTGTCTTCCGCTCGGCCGGCTGGTCGCCGTCGGTACTGTTTCCCGAGATCTGGAAATATGTTTCCGCGAGGATCTTTGCCTTTGTGCTCGATATGGCGATCATGTACGTCGGGGTCAAGGTGCTGCATATCTATGATCTGATCGTTAAGATCGCCGCCAATGTGATCGTTGTCATCGTCAATTATGTTCTGAGCAAATTCCTGATCTTCCGGAAGCCGCACGGGGATGGGGTAGCCGGAGAGGCCGACGGGAAATAAATAGTTGTTGCCATTTGAACAGTGATGTGCTATACTTCCTTACGCCGTTAATTTTGGGTTCGTAGCTCAGCTGGGATGAGCGCATGCTTGACGTGCATGAGGTCTGCGGTTCGATCCCGCACGGACCCATTACAGGCGGGGTGCTTGTGGAAAAGGAATCGCGGGGACGCGGTTCCTTTTTCAGTGGGAGAAACAGGAGGGATGATGCCGGAGAAAACGAAGACACGGATGCTCCTTGCGGATGCTGTCATCGTCCTGCTGTCCTACGGCGCTTTTTACCGGGAGGGCTTTGCCGCGGATACCCTGTTCCAGCGGATGATCCCCATGAGCAATATCGGCGGGGATCTGGATCAGGGGCGCTATGCGATCTATCTGCTCGCCCGGGCGCTCACGGAGAGCGGCTTCCTGATCACGGAACACTACCGTCTCTTTTTCTTCCTGTTTTTGGCGGCCGTCACGGCCGGTCTCTATATGATCCAGCTGATCTTCCTGCCGTTTTTCCGGGAGCGGCCGGTTAACGGACCGGCTCTGTTCGCCGGATTTGTCAGCGGCACGTCGCTCCTACTCGTCAACGTGCTGTTCACGGAATGCTTCATGTTCCCCGAGTATTATCTGAATTATTCCATCGCTTTTTCGCTCGCGATCGGCGGCGCCCTGTGCGTCAGCCGCGGGAAGCCGCTCCCCGGCGCCTTGCTGATCGCCGCATCCTGCCTGTTCTACCAGACGGCGATCCTGCCTGCGGCCATGCTCATCACGGCGGCGTTCGTGATGCAGGCGGAGTTCAGGCTCGACAGACGGCTCATCCTGCGAGTCTTTGGCTGGAACGCAGGGATCCTCTTTGCGGGTTTTCTGGATATGCTGAGCACCGGGTGGATCGCACGCCTCGGGATCATCGATCCGGAGGATGCCGGGAAGCCCATGTCCGCCGATCCGGCGGACACGCTGCGTTATCTCGCGGAAGAGACGGGGGCGCTCCTGAAGGACGCGCTGGGCCTGTTGCCCGGTCTGTGGCTTCCGTGCCTGGCGGTTCTGGCTGCCGCCGGGACGCTGGTTTACATCCTGCTCAGAAAGAAGGATCTGCAGACAATGGCGGTGTGCGGCCTTTTGCTGCTGGAGGAGCTGGTCCTGTGTTATCTGTTCCCGTTCCTCGCGGGCCGCGGCGGATTTTTCCCCCGGACCGTCTTTCTGTTCTGCATGATCCCTGCGGTTCTGTTCCTGACAGCGTTTCTGTATGTGCCGCATCGTCCGCGCCGGGTTCTGGCCGTTTTGTGCGGCGGATTTCTCCTGCTGCAGGTACTGTTCATTCAGTTCATCGCGGCGGACCGGACGCTGTCCAACCGGCTGGACCTAACCTATGCCGGGGCGGTGCAGGAGCGGATCGAGGCCTATGAGGCGGAGACCGGGATCACGGTGACGGGAGTCGCCACCATGAACGATCCGAACGCGCCGAACTATTATGAGTGCGTGCGTTTTCACCGGGATCAGATCAACGAACGGGTCCTGGCGGTCTCTCCGTATGTGCTGCTGGAATATGTCAACGGCCCCGGGATCCGGCTGAAGCATGTGGATATGGACCCGGCGGTACAGGCGGAGCACTTCGCGGGCAGGGACTGGGACACATTTCTGCCGGAGGAGCAGCTTTTCTTTGCGGGAGATACCTTGTACTGGGTGATCTTTTAGGGGATCGGGATGAAGAAAGCGGAAAACATCTGCAATAAGATCATCGCCGTGACGGGAGGGATCCTGTCGCTCGCGTTGTTTGTTTCCGTGATCCTCGTATTGGGCCGCATGCCGCTCGACGAGCATGAGCGGGTCGTGTTTCTGATGAACGGTCCGCTGTTCTGGTGTCTCGCCGCAGCCGGGATCGTCGTTCTCCTGCTCTTACGGAGACCGCTCGAACGGATCCCCGCCGTGTGGCTCTACGTCGCCGGCGCGGTGCTCTACGGCATCGCGGCCGCGTATCTCATCACCCATGTGCCGCCGGTCTTAAAGGATGACCCCTATATGATCCGGTATCACGCGGAGAAATTCCTGCACGGTGACTATATCGGTCTGACCGACGGATATTATCTGGGGTTTTTCCCGTACCAGCTGGGCATGCTGTCCTATGAGACCGCGCTCATGCGCTTCTCGGGGTCGCTCCGGCTGCTGTTTGCGGCCAATGCCGTCTTTGTCCTCCTCATCGATCTCCTGCAATGGCGGATCGCCGCCCTGATGTTTTCCGGGGCGGACGCGGAGAGACGCTCTCTCGCGGAAAAATATACGATCCTGCTCAGTTACGCGTTTCTGCCGATGCTCTTCTTTATCCTCTTTGTTTACGGCTTCCTGCCGGGATACTGTCTGTTCCTGGCGGCGGGGTACTTTCTGCTCAGGCTGTCCGCACAGGGAACGAAACGGATCCGGGCGTTCCTTGACGGTGTGCTCGTCGTGCTGTTCCTCAGTGCGGCGCTGATCATCAAGCCGAATTACATCATCGGGATCATCGCGGTGTGCCTGGTGGCGGTCCTTCATGCGCTCCGGGAGAAGCGGGCGGGACTGCTGCTTCTTGTCTGCGCCTGCCTGATCGTGCCGCACGCGGGACGCGAGGCCATGTATATTTATTACCGGCAGATGACCGGCATCCCGTTCCGGAGCGGTGCGCCGTTTCTTCTGAACATCGCCATGGGCCTCCAGCCGGAGGAGAACAGCTATGACCGGCTGGGCGGCTGGTACAACGGCTACAATTTCATGACCTATGAGGATCTGGGCTACAGCGAAGAGGCCGCTTCGGCCGCTGCACGGGAGGAGACCGGCAGGCTGGCCGGCTATTGGAGCGCACATCCGGCGGAAGCGGGGGAGTTCTTCGGGATCAAGATCCTCTCCACCTGGTGCGAGCCGTTGTTTGAATCCGTCTGGATCGGACCGCATGTGGAGACGGGCGCGGCGGTTGACGGCCCGGTGATGGACAGTCTCTACGGGCAGGATTATGTCTTCCTGCTGTCGGAGAAATGGATGCAGATCTTCCTGGTGATCCTGTACGGCGGAGCGGCATGGTATGCGGCCGGCTTCCTGCGGCGGGGATGGGAGGTGACCGGGGTTCAGCTGTTGCCTTTGCTGTTTTTCCTCGGCGGGTTCTTCTTCCATCTGATCTCGGAGACGAACAGTCAGTATGCGTTGATCTATGCCTACGGGCTGATCCCGTATGCGGCCTATACGGCGGCCGGCATTTCCGGGGTATCCCCGGCCCGCCGGTTCCGCGGAAAAAAGACAGCTGACAGGCAGGAGGAGGGCAGAAGATGAGACGGATCGCTGTGATCTGGCAGAGCTTCCTTGCCGTGGCCGGCATGATCCTGACGGCGGTCCTGGCGATCCTGTGTCTGCGCTACCGCGTTTTCATCTCCCTCGATTATGCGGAGCGGGTGGAGATCCGGGATAACGGCATCGGTACGGTCTGCGCCGTGCTGCTGTTCCTGCTCGTGCTGGTCTTGTTGCCGAAGTTGCCGCAGAAGCTGACGGCCGGCCGGCTTTATCTGTTCTTTTCCGTGATCTGGCTGCTTGCCGGTGTCGTGCTCATCTTTGTGTGCGCGGGGTCGGAGCTGCGGGCGGATCAGGAGCGCGTGTGGTACTATGCGCAGCAGTTCAATGCCGGAGACTATACGGGTCTCGATCCGCGGAAATACCTGGGCTGGTATCCCTACCAGCTGGGGATGGTGACCTTTGAGCGGATCCTGAGCCTGGTGCGGCCGACCGCGCGGATGGTCTTTCTGGTCAATCTTCTGATGGCCCTCGGGATCAACGGTTTTCTGCTCAAAGGGACGGACCTCATGACCGGCGGGGATCAGCGGATCCTCCGGCTGACGGTGGTGCTGTCCTTTGCCTTTCTCCCTCAGTTCTTCTACATCCTTTTTGCCTACGGGCAGATCCCGGGCCTGTTCTTTCTCTCGGCGGCGGGAGTTCTGCTGATCCTGCGGTTTAAGCGGGGGATCGGGCCGGCCCTCATCGGCTGCATCCTGTGCTGCGCCGTGGCCGTCCTGCTGAAGCCCAATTACCTCATCGGCATCGTGGCATTTTGTCTCACGCTCGGTGTGTATTCCCTGCGGGAACGGCGCGCCGGCCTGTTCCTTGCGCTGATCGCACTGATCCTGTCCGTGCCGCTCGGTACGATGCTGTTAAATAAGTATTATGAGGCGGCGGCAGGGAAGACCGTTCCTGACGGGATCCCGACGCTCTGTGTCGTGGCCATGGGACTGCAGGAGGGAGATCCGGGTTCCGGCGCCGCGGCGGGATGGAACAACAACTGGGATGTGGACACCTTTACGGAGAACGGATATGATCCGGCGGTTGCCTCCGCGATCAGCAGGGAGTATATCAGCGGGAGACTCGATGAATTCGCGGCGGATCCGGCGATGGCGGCGGACTTCTTCTACACCAAGATCCGGTCCACCTGGTGCGATCCGATGTACGGGAGTATCTGGATCGGTCCCTGGCCGGACGGACCGGACGGGCAGAGCCTGCGGCCGGAGTTTTTGCGGCAGCTCTACCGCGGAGCGGGGATCTATCCCGTGCTGGCGGCGTGGATGAACGGGCTGAGCGTCCTGCTTTTCGCCGGAGCGGCAGTCTATCTGGCCGGCTGCCTCAGACGGCAGGAGGCCGCGGATATGCCGCTGCGGCTTCTGCCCTGTCTGTGGTTTCTGGGGGCCTTCTTCTACCATCTCGTTTCGGAGACGAAGAGCCAGTATGTCTACATGTATGTCTATATGATGCTGCCCTATCTGGCCTGTGAACTGGCGCAGCTTGACCGGATCGGGGCGATCGCGAAAAGGAGAAACGGGAAATGACCGGACGCCTGACACGGATCTATGCCGTACTGATGCTGCTCATCGGGACGCTCCTGACCGGATTTCTGTCTGTCCTATGCCTGCGGTATCAGGTATTTGTCACGATGGACATCGATGAGATCGCCCGGATCCGGGAAAACCCGCTGATCCTTCTGTTGTTCTGGCTTCTGACGGCGGCGGTGCTGATCCTGCTGAAAAAGCCGCTGTCAAGGATCCCGGAGAAATGGCTGTTCGTGATCCTGGCGCTTCTTTATCTCGTGTTCGGGACCGCGCTCTGCTTCTTTTCCGATCTGCGCCTGCGCTCCGATCAGGAAAGGGTCTTCTACTATGCCAACATGTTTGACAAAGGGGACTACAGCGGACTGCTGCCGGATAAATATATGGGCTGGTATCCGTACCAGCTGGGTCTGCTGACCTATGAACGTCTGCTGCTCAGGCTCTATTCCTCCACGGTCACGATCTATCTCGCGAATCTCGCGGAGGTCCTGCTGATCAGTTTTCTCCAGTGGCGGATCGCGCGGATCCTGTTTCACGGAGATACCCTGATCACCAAATACACGATCCTGTTATCCTTTGCCTTTCTGCCGCAGTTCTTCTACATCCTGTTTCCCTATGGGCAGATCCCCGGTCTGTGCTTCACGTACCTGGCCGTATACGCGATGCTGAAACGGCTGCACGGAAGCGGCATATGGTCGATCCTGCTCTGCGCGGTTTCGATCGCCGTTGCGGCGATGCTGAAAACAAACTACCGGATCGCCGTGATCGCCGTCTGTATCACGCTGTTCGCTGCGCTGCTGCAGAGAAAAAGATACCGGGAGATGATCGCGGCGCTGGCGGGGATCATCCTCCTGTCCGCGGCCGGCATGCCGCTCCTGACCGCGTATTATGAACGGGTCAGCGGGATGCGGATCGGCGGCGGGATCCCGGTCATCGCCATTGTCGCCATGGGGCTGCAGGAGAATGAAGACGAGAACAACAAGGGCTGGAGCAACGAATACGATCTGAACGTCTACTATGAGAATGACTGTGACACGGAACGGGCGGCTGCGGCCGGCCGGAAGGAACTGGAGGATCGCCTGGCGGTGTTCGCGGCGGATCCGTCATATGCGGCCGCCTTTTTCGGCGGCAAGGTGATCTCGACCTGGTGCGATCCGATGTTTGAATCGGTCTGGGTGGGACCGCTGCCGGCGCTGGATTTTGAGATCCGGACATCCGTTCTCCGGAGTCTGTACCGGGGGGAGGGTCTGTATCCGTATCTCGCGGATGCGATGAATGTGCTGACGGCGCTTCTTTTCAGCGGAGCGTTCCTGTTTGCCGGGTGGCGGCTGCTGCGCGGCGGCGCGGACACCGCGCCGGAGGTGCTCTATCCGCTGCTCTATCTCACGGGAGGCTTTCTCTTCCATCTGATCTCGGAAACGAGCAGCCAGTATGTCTACATGTATGTCTACACCCTGATCCCGCTCTCCGCGGCAGGGATCGCGCAGCTGGCCGTCAGGACAGCACGGCGAGATTCCCGTCGTTCTCGAGATGAACGGTAGGGATCTTCCTGTCGAGGAAGACGGAGAAACGGGTCATCCCGTTCTTGCGGATCGTCGCGTTCAGATTCGGCACGCGCTTTTCGAGTTCGCTCTTTAAGAGTCCCATGTTCATGACATCGGTATCGTATTCCTTGAAGATCGCGCGGATCTGGGATTCGAGCTCCTTCAGCGTGCTGCTCTTTAAGGAAACCCAGACATCGCTGTCCTTCTGCGAGACGGCGAGAGAGGGCAGGTCCTTCAGGAACGAAGAGAGCTTGCTGTAGCCGTAGTTGCGGATGTCGAAATCCGGATAGATCTTCACCAGACGGGAGCCGATCTCTCCGAGACCCGTGGGTTTGCCCTCCGCCTCGTTGTCCGCGATCATCTTGACGATGGCGTCCTCCACGACTCCCTGGTCCAGGATGGCATCCCCTTCCGTCATCTCCGGCGGCACATCCTCGAATTCGTCCTCCGCATGTCCGTAGATATCCGCGAGATCCGGCTCCGCCACCGCTTCCTCTCTGGCCGTGCCGTTCTTGTTCTCTTTGGTCTTCTTTCCGGCGGTCTTTTTCTTTGTGCGGCTCTTGGCGCTCGCGGGGACCGGCAGAGAATCGTCCTCGTCATTCTGGATGATGTCGAGGAAGACGAAGCGTTCGCAGGAAGCGCGGAAGGATTCCGGTGTCTTGCGTTCGCCCATGCCGATCACGAGTTTTCCGGCTTCGCGGATCCGCGTCGCCAGCTTGTTGAAGTCGCCGTCGCTCGAGGCGATGCAGAAGCCCTGGACCTGTTCGGAGTAGAGGATGTCCATGGCGTCGATGATGAGGCCGATGTCCGAGGCGTTCTTCCCCGGCGTGTTGTTGGGCTGCATGATCGGCGTGAGCGAGTATTTCTGCGCGATCGTGAGCCAACCTTTGAGCCTGGCCTGGGACCAGTCGCCGTAGAGGCGGCGGATGGTGACCTTGCCGTATTTCGAGAGTTCGCTCAGGATGCTCTCGGTGTAGCGCCAGGCGATGTTGTCCACATCGACCAGGAGCGCGATGTTGATGTCTTTGTTGGTATCCTGCATAATGTACCTCCATTTTTCTTATAAATTATGGTATAATAATACGGATTTTGTCAAGAAATGCGCCGTTTCGACAGGCGGCGGAAAGCGACGGGAGAAGATCATGACGATGGAATATACACCGAGGGGCGTCTGCTCCACAAAGATCGAGATCGAGCTGGACGGAGATACGATCCGGCATGTGCAGTTTACGGGCGGCTGCCACGGGAATACGCAGGGGGTATCGCGGCTCGTGGAAGGGATGCGCGCACAGGATGCGATCGATAAACTGAAGGGCATCGACTGCCGCGGCAGGGGGACGTCCTGCCCGGACCAGCTGGCCCTTGCCCTGACGGAAGCACTCAAAAAGAGCGGAGAGGGGGCGTAAGAGATGACCCCTGTGAACGGCAAGAAGCTTTGTCTCACCGGAGGCGGCACCGCAGGCCATGTGACGCCGCATCTGGCGCTGATCCCCCATCTTAAGGAGCGGGGATATGAGATCTTTTACATCGGTTCCTACGACGGGATCGAGAAGCGGCTGATCGAGGACTTCGAAGTGCCCTACTACGGAATTTCCACCGGGAAGCTCCGGCGCTATTTCGATCCGCAGAATTTTTCCGATCCCTTCCGCGTGATGAAGGGCTGCGGCGAGGCCTTCCGGATCCTGAAAAAGGAGCGGCCCGCGTTGATCTTCTCCAAGGGCGGGTTTGTGAGCGTTCCGGTCGTGCGCTCGGGAGCGCTTCTCAGGATCCCCTGCATCCTCCATGAATCGGATATGACACCGGGTCTCGCAAACCGGATCTGCATTCCGTGTGCGCAGACCGTATGCTGCAATTTCCCGGAGACGCTGTCCCATATCCCCGCGGACAAGGCGGTGCTCACGGGCACACCGATCCGTGAGGAGCTCAGAAACGGCGATATCGCTGCCGGCAGGGAGCTGTGCGGTTTCAGGGATGAAAAGCCCGTGATCATGGTCATCGGCGGTTCCTCCGGCGCCCAGGCGGTCAACGAGGTCGTGCGCGATGCGCTGCCGAGGCTCCTGCCGGATTTCAATGTGGTCCATATCTGCGGCAAGGAGAAGATGGACAACCTCATGCTCACGATGGACGGCTACAAGCAGTTTGAGTATGTCAAGAACGAGCTCAAGGATCTGTTCGCCATGGCGGATGTCGTGGTGAGCCGGGCCGGCGCCAATGCCATCTGCGAGCTGCTGGCTCTGAAGAAGCCCAATATCCTGATCCCGCTGCCGCTCGCATCCAGCCGCGGGGATCAGATACTGAATGCAAGATCCTTTGCGCAGCAGGGCTTTTCCGAAGTCATCGACAACGACGAGCTGGATGAGACGAATCTGACGGAAGCGATCCACTCGGTATATGAGAACCGGGACCGCTATATCGAAGCGATGAACCGTTCCAATCAGCATGAAGCGACGGAGACGATCTTAAAGATGATCGACGACGCGCTGTCAAAGGAATAAACCGGAGGAGATCCATGGGCAGAAAAAGCGCATTCGCCGCGGCGGCGGGAGCCGGTATCCTGGCGGTCGCCGGCGTGATCGGCGGCAATAAACTGTACAGACGGGTGGTGGTCCCCAAGGCCAGACCGGAGAATGAACCGGACTTTTCGGAACAGGTGACGAAGGGCAGGCTCTTTGTCCGCAACCATCCGGGACATCAGGATGTCTATCTGGAGGCGATCGACCTCCTCAAGCTCCATGGGATCTACATCGAAAGTGATGCCCCGGGAGCCGGGGAGAAATACGCGATCCTCGTTCACGGCTATAATGATCATGCCGAGAGCATGGGGATCTTTGCGGAGGAATACTTAAAACGCGGTTTCCATGTTCTTCTGCCGGATCTCAGAGGCTACGGCAAGAGCGAGGGCAATTATGTCGGCTTCGGCTATGACGACAGATTCGATATCCTGGAATGGATCTACTGGATCCTGCGCCGGGACAAAGGTGCCCGGATCATCCTGCACGGCTGTTCCATGGGTGCTGCCACGGTCCTCATGACGGCGGGCGAGCACCTGCCGGAGGCGGTCAAAGCCGTTGTCGCGGACAGTTCCTACAGTACCGTCAAAGACGAGTTTGCCCACGTCATCGCATCTTCCGGGGATTCGCCGCTGCCTTTTGCCGTCACCTACGCCCTGCTGCGTCTGGAGACACGGATCCGGGCCGGATATGATATGAATGACTGTTCCCCGCTGCGGGCCGTCGGACGGGCCAGTGTGCCGATCCTGTTCCTGCACGGAGAGGCGGACCGGCTGATCCCGGTCGATATGGCCACCACGCTCTACATGCAGGCGAAGACCCCCAAATATATGGAGACCTTTGCCGGGGCGGATCATATCCGTTGTGTCGTGACGGATCCGGAACGGTATTACGGCGCGGTGGACGGACTTCTGGAGGAAGTCTCCCTGCTGTAGCGGCGGAGACCGGGCCGCATGCTGTTCCAGTCATTTTCCTTTGTACTGATCTTTCTGCCGCTCGTGGTCCTGGGCTGGCATTTCTTCAGCGCGTTCCGTTACCGCGGGGTCAGCGAATGGTTCATGATCCTCGCGGGCATCTGCTTCTACTCCTTCTTCGGTGTGCGCGATCTGGTGCTGATCCTCGCCTGCACGGCGGTCGGATACCTCCTGCACCGGGCGTTCTGGCGCGCGAGGTCGGGACTGCAGACGAAGCTGTTCCTCGCGGGCGGGATCCTGCTCTATCTGGCGGTCCTGCTGTTCTACAAGATATCCGGCGGCGCGCTGCCCGTGGGTCTCTCCTTCTATCTCTTCCAGCTCATCATCTTCCTGATCGAGCGCGCGCGCGGGAAGTTCACGGACATCTCCGCCAGAGAGTACTTCTTCTACGTACTGTATTTCCCCAAGCTGGCGCAGGGACCCATCGCCTTTCCGGAGGAGATCCTGGACCAGCTGCAGACGAGGACCCGGGGCCGGATCGATAAAGAGGCGCTGCTGCGCGGCCTGATCCTCTTTATCCTGGGGCTCGCCAAGAAGGTGCTCTTCGCGGACGCATTGGCGCCGCTCGTGCAGCACGGATTCGAACAGACGCTATATCTGGATACGGCGACGGTCCTGCTGGTCATGATCTCCTATGCCTTCCAGCTCTATTTCGATTTCAGCGGATACTGCGATATGGCCATGGGGATCTCGCAGATGCTGGGGATCCGGCTGCCCGTGAACTTCAACTCACCGTTTCAGGCGACGAACCAGCGTGATTTCTGGAAGCGCTGGCATATGACGCTCACCCGGTTCTTCACCCGCTATGTCTACATCCCGCTGGGCGGCAGCAGAAAAGGTGTGCTCCGGACGATCGTCAACACCCTGCTGGTCTTTCTGTTAAGCGGTCTGTGGCACGGACTGGGGATCACCTATCTCGTCTGGGGTGCGATCAACGGCGTGTTCGTCGTTGTTTCCCATTTCCTTTCGAAGCTTGCGGGCGACGGCGGGAAGCAGCCGGAGAATCCCAAAAAGGGCGGGACCTTCGGCAGGATCCGCACCTTTGCGGCTTTCCTGTTCACGCTGGTCTTCTTCCGCTCGGAGAGTGTGGAAATGGCCGTTGCGATGCTGAAGCGGTTTCTGATCCCGCTTTATCCCGGGTTCCTCCTGCGGACCGCCGAACATCTGAACATCGTCGAGCTCTATCCGCTCACCAAGGCGCTGTCCCTGTATCTGCCCGGCACGGAGAGCACGGTGCAGCTGATCCTCTGGATCCTGCTGCTGATCCTGGGATTCTTCCTGATCCGCCGGAAGAACGCGTACGAGATCGCAGCCGAAATGCCGCTCAAGGCTGTATATATCGCGCCGCTTGCGCTCCTGTTCGCCTGGAGCATGCTGGCGTTCAATAATGTGGGGACATTTTTGTATTTTGCCTATTAGGCACGGAAGATCATGCAGGAAAAAAAGACCCTGACACCGGGAAAATTCTATAGGACACTTCTTTGTGCGACAGCCGGCATCCTGCTGTTCTGCGGTCTGCTGGTCTTTGTGCTGGATCCGTTTTATCATTATCACAGACCCTGGTTTCAGCTGCGACCGGTGCTCAACGAGAAGGAGTACCAGGTCATCGGGACGCTGCGGCACTTCGACTATGACGCGGTCCTCGCGGGCAGCTCCGTCGTGGAGAATGCCAACAACCACGATATCGACAATGCCTTTGGCGTGACGAGCATCAAGGCGGTGCGCTCCTACGGCGGGACGGCGGATCTGTGCTGGTTTCTGGAGGAAGCCCACCGGACGCACGAGATCCGGGAGATCATTTACAACCTTGATCCGTCGGCATTCTCCGCGGAACCCGAAACGACCTTTGTCTCCACCGGATGTCCGATGTATCTCTATGACCGGAATCCCTTCAATGATGTGAAATACCTCTTCAACCGTGATGTCCTGTTCAAGCGCATTCCCTATATGCTGGCGCAGAGCATTTCCTCGGGCTATGACGATGGCAGGAGCTACTACTGGGCGGCGGATAAGGACTTTTCCGAGGATGCCGTGCTCTATCACTATCTGCGCACCCCGTCCGTGTCACCCATGCAGGACAAGACGATGTGGGAGGAGCAGTGCAGGGGCAACATCGCCCTGCTGGAGGCAGAGGTTTCGTCGCATCCGGAGACCCGGTACCGTTTCTATTTCCCGCCGTATTCGATGCTCTGGTGGGACAACGCGATCCGCACCGGCGAGCGGGAGGCCGTGCTCTACAATGAGGAACTCGTGATGCGCGCGCTCCTGACACATAAAAATGTAGAAGTATTCAACTATCAGGACGCGGAAGAGGTCATCGCGGATCTGAACAACTATATGGACACGCTGCATTTCACACCGCGGATCAATGCCTGGATCATCGATGAGATGGCGGCCGGCAAAGGGCAGGTCACAACGGGCAATCTTTCGGCGAAGCTTTCGTCGATCCGCGGGATGAGCGACTCCCTGCAGCAGAAGTATCTCGGAAAGATCGGGGAGGAAGGGCGTTTCCGCTACGGACTGGAGGGCGAATGATGAAACTGATCTCCTGGAATGTGAACGGGCTGCGTGCCTGCATGAACAAGGGCTTCATGGATTTTCTGGAACGGGAGTCCCCGGATTTCATCGGTCTGCAGGAGACCAAGCTGCAGGCCGGGCAGATCGAACTGGATCTGCCGGGGTATCATCAGTACTGGAACTATGCGGATAAAAAGGGGTATTCCGGGACGGCGGTCTTTGCAAAGGAGGAGCCCCTGAATGTGCACTACGGTCTGGACATCGATGTTCACGATCATGAGGGGCGGGTCATCACACTGGAGTATCCCGATTTCTTCTGCACGACGGTCTATGTCCCCAATGCCAAGGAGGACCTCTCCCGGCTGGAGTACCGGCAGGTGTGGGAGGACGATTTCCTGTCCTATCAGCGGGAGCTGGAGCGGAAGAAGCCGGTGATCTGGTGCGGTGATCTCAATGTGGCGCACCGGGAGATCGATTTAAAAAACCCCCGGAGCAACCGGGGGCATGCGGGCTTCACGGATGAGGAGCGCGGCAAGTTTCAGGCGGCGGTGGACGCCGGCTTCATCGATACTTACCGTCATTTCTATCCCGACAGAGAGGGCGCCTACAGCTGGTGGAGCTACCGGTTCCACGCGCGCGAGAACAATGCGGGGTGGCGCATCGATTACTTCATGACGTCGGCGTCGCTCGCGGACCGTCTCGAAGATGCGCTGATCTACGCCGATGTGCAGGGCTCCGATCACTGTCCGGTGGGACTGATCCTGCGGTAGACAGGATCTACAGTACCGGGTTCTCCACCGTGACTTTGTCGGATTCGCGGTAGGGCGCGAGCGTCGAGACCATCTTCATGGGTGCATCGGAGCGGTTGATGCAGTAGTGGACCTCGCCGGGTTCGATGTGGATCATCTGCCCGGGCTGCAGGTGGTTCACGTGCCCGTCCACGACGATGTCGATCTCTCCCTCCAGGATGTAGAAATTCTCCTCCATCTCATTGTGGTAGTGCGCCGGGAAGTCCTCTCCCGGCAGGAAGCGCACGAGCGCGAAATTGCTGCGGGGGCCCTTCATCAGGTATTTCGGGCCGCTCTCTCCGAAGCGGTAGGTGAAGTCGTCTTCGTGTACGACAAACATGATAAGCTCCTTTCTCAGCCCCTACAGTCCCGGGGCGATCCACATGTTCTTCGTCAGTCCCTTATCGCAGAGTGCGAGCTGTGCGGCGTAGATCTGCCGCCAGACGGGGTACATCTCCTCGTAAACGCGCTGTGAGTCCGGATTCGGTGTGTAGGTGGCGTCCATGCGGACACAGGCGTCCACACCTTCCGCGACATCGCGGTAGATCCCGGTGCCGATCCCTGCCAGGATCGCGGCGCCGAGGGCTGTCGCCTCCTTGACGGCGGGTGTCCGCACGGGCATGCCCAGCGCATCTGCGAGGATCTGACTCCACAGAGGACTCTTGGAGGCGCCGCCGGCGAAGACGATCTCCTCCGGTCTGCCGCCGGTCGCTTCCTCCACCAGATCCACATGCCCTCTCGTGACGAGGCAGGCATTCTCCAGGATTGCCCGGTAGAAGGTGTAACGGTTGTGCCGTGCGGGATCCAATGAGAAATTCGTAAAGGTCGGGGCGGCGTGTTTCCAGCAGGTGAAATTCATCACATCGGAGAAGGTGCACATCATGCCGTTTGCACCGGCAGGCACCTTTGCCGCTTCTTTGTTCATCAGATCATAGATATCCTCGCCGGTCTGCGCGGCGATCTCCGCCTCCCGCTGGCAGAAGCCGTCCCTAAACCAACGCATCACAAGGCCCGGCTGAAAGGCCAGTGCCTCATACTGCCAGACCCCGGGCAGCGCATGGCAGTTGACCCGCACCCGGCAGCCGGGATCCGTTCTGCCGTCCGCGGTATTGTATTCATACTGCCAGAAGCTTCCGCCGAAGACGGCGCCCTGTCCCGGTGCCACAACGCCGACGCCGATGCAGCCCAGCTGGGAATCGCCTCCGCCCGTGATGACCGGCGTGCCGGGTGCGAGACCGGTATCGGCCGCACCGGCGGCATTGACCTGTCCCGCGACGGTCCCGCATTCCCGGATGGGAGGGAAGATGTCGTCTTTCAGGCCAAGGCGCTTCGCGATGGAAGGATCCCAGTCTCTTTTCTGCAGATCGAGCAGCCCCGTGGTGGAGGCATTGCTCGGTTCCACGGGCATCTCGCCGGTGAGATGGAAGATCAGCCAGTCGTTGAACATGCCCATGCGGGCGGTCCGTTCATATATGTCGGGGAGTTTGTTCTTCACCCACAGAAGTCTGGGCAGCGCTCCCAGCGCGTAGGCTTCTCCGGAGACGGAATAGATCTCTTTTTCCAGTTCGGGGTCCGCCTGCACGAGCTGCGCCACCTCGTCCGTGCTGCGGGAATCCACATTGGCGCAGGCCCAGATCTCATGCCCGTCTTTATCGTAGAGCAGGATCCCTTCCCGCATGCAGGTGGTGGAGACGCCGGCGATGTCTTTTGCATCGATGCCCGCTTCCGCGATGACGCCGCGGATGCAGGTGCAGGCCAGTTCCCAGTTATGGGTCCAGTCGAAGTCCATGCTTCCGGGGAACCGGGGATCGGCATGGTGCTCCCATTCCCTGGCCACCGCCGCGATCTGTGTACCCTTCGTGTCGAACAGGACCGCCCGGACGCTCCCTGTGCCGGCATCAACGGCCAGCAGGTATTTTCCGTTCATACGGTCTCCTTTCAGGCCTTCGTGGCTTCCTGATACCAGGCGTAGGCTTCCTTGTCCGTCATGCCCTCATGCACGATCTTCCGGACAGCCTGTGCCATCTCCACCGGGTGTACGGACTGGAAGATGTTGCGGCCCATGTCGACTCCGGCTGCGCCGCCCTGTATCACCCGGTAAGCCATGGTGAGCGCCTCGTCCTCCGGGAGCTTTTTGCCGCCGGCGATGACGAGCGGGACCGGACAGGCGGCCACCACTTCTTCGAAATCTTCGCAGTAATAGGTCTTGACGATCTGGCAGCCCATCTCAGCGAGGATCCTCGTGGCGAGTTTGAAGAAGCGCGAGGTCCGCTCCATCTGTTTTCCGACGGCCACAACGCCCAGCGTCGGGATGCTGTATTTCATGCCCGCGTTGATCACGCGGGAGAGATTGTCGAGACTGGAGAGCTGGCCGTCCGCACCGATAAAGGTCTGGACCGCCATGCAGTCGGCGTTCATCCGGATCGCGTCCTCGATGTCCACGGCGACCACCTCATGCGAAAGATCGTCATCAAGCATGGAGGAGCCGGAGGTCACGCGCAGGGCAACGCCGTTTTTCAGACCCGCCGGGACGCAGGTGCGCAGGGCGCCGCGGGTGGCCATGAGCACGTCCACGTACGGGGCGAGCGTCGGGATCAGCAGATCCAGCCGTTCCAGGCCGGAGGTGGAGCCCATGAAGTATCCGTGGTCAAAAGCAAACATCACCGTTTTGCCTGTTTCCGGATCGAAGATCCGGGAGAGATGCTTCTTCATCCCCCAGTCCAGACCGGCTGCGCCTTTCACATGGAAACCGCCCATGTTGGCAAACGGTTCTTCTACATGATAATCCTTTGCGATCTTGATACCATCCTTATCCGCCATGCTGCCTCCCCTCTGCGTTTTCATCTGTGCCGCCGGATGCCCGGCAGCGAATCCGGAACAAGGTTTATTATACCAAAAAACGGCGGTCCGCGGAGGCCGTTTTTCCGCCTCGCGACCCTCTTTTTCTCTTGTTTTTCCTTAATATGCGTGTTATTATGATTTTTAGCGGTTTTCTATTTGTCGGGCCGCTGCCACTACAGGAGGGACAGACATATGAGCAAAAAGCAAGGCAAACCCAAAAGATCGTTTCTGAACAGTGTCAAGACCAGGCTGACTGCCATCATCATCCTGACGATGGCGATCCCGCTGCTGATCACCGTGCTGATCAGTTACACCTCTTCCCACAGCGAAGCCGTGAAGAACATGGAAGAGATGAATGTGGCGCAGGCCGAGCTGGTGGAGCATGACATGCAGGCCGTGGTGGATCAGAACAAGCAGGTCCTCTACACGATCGCCCTGTCCGTATCCGCGCGCAAGGTCTTAAAGGGCGAGCTGGATGTGGAATCTGTACAGCAGTGGCTGGCCAAGGTTGACGAGACGGTGGGCGACGGCAATACGCTGGCGATCACCAATGCGGACGGCATGCAGATCGTCAAGGCCAAGGGCGACTGTGTGGACGTTTCCGACCGCGAGTATTTCAAGCACGTCAAAGCGGGCGGTCTGTTCTACGCTTCCGACCAGAATATCTCCAAGACTTCCGGTCAGCGGATCTGCACCTTTATCTATCCGATCTATGATCTGGACGGCACCTTCCTCGGCGCCGTGCAGCGCAATTACAACCTCTCGACCTTTAATGAACTGGTGAAGAAGGAAGTCAAGGCGAAGAATCAGGATATCTTTATCGGCGACAATAACGGTGATCTGATGGCCCACACCTCCATGGATCTCGATGGCGGCGAGCCGGTCAACTTCAGCGCGCAGCAGTGGTATCAGGCATCCCGTACGGACCCGGCAGCCACCGGCAGCTATGATTCCCATTTCAACGGCGGCAACTGGCGGATGTCCTATCAGAGAGAGGAGACCACCGGCTGGGTGACCGTCATCGCGAGCGATGTGGATGTCGCTCTCGCAAGCGCCAACAAGATGCTGACGATCATCATCGCGGTCGGTCTCATCATGCTCATCCTTGCGGCGGTTCTGTCCATCCTGTTGGCGAGCTCCTTTACCAAGCCGATCCTGGCGGTCAATGAGTCCATCGACAGGCTCTCTGACGGTGTCTTCGAGAACCTGGACGATCCCAAACTGGTTTCCCGCAAAGACGAGTTCGGCGACATCGTCAAGAATATCAATTCGCTGGTCGACAGACTGCGCGAGGTCGTACAGAATATCAAGGCGGCTTCCGCGACGGTCACGGATCAGGCCAGAGAACTGTCCGGGACTTCCGAGCAGATCAACACCACGACGAACGATGTGTCCAATGCGGTCCAGGAGATCGCGCGCGGTGCGACCGAGCAGGCGAGCACGGTGGAGCGCGCCAGCGAGCGCATGTCCTCCCTGTCCGAGGCGATCCAGACCGTGGCGACCAACGCAGAGCAGCTGGCCGGCGCTGCTTCCGACATGAACGGTGCGAGCCAGTCCTCCGCAGATGCTCTTAAGCAGCTCTCCAACAACATGGATACGATGGGCAGTTCCGTCTCCGATATCACGCAGGTCATGCAGGCCACCAATGCGGCGGTGCAGAATGTGAATGATAAGGTCGACGGCATCACTTCCATCGCTTCCCAGACCAACCTCCTGGCACTCAACGCCTCCATCGAGGCCGCCCGTGCGGGCGATGCCGGCAAGGGCTTCGCGGTCGTCGCCGAGGAGATCGGCAAGCTGGCGACGGAATCCGCCACCACGGCTCAGGAGATCCGTGACGAGATGGCCAACCTCCTGCGCCAGGCACAGGAAGCCATCGAGAAGACCAATCAGGTCTCCGATATCGGCAACGATGTCAATGCGGTTCTGGTCAACACGGTTGACAAGATCAACGAGCTGATCGGCGGCGTGGGATCCACCGTGGACGGCGTCAACACGATCTCCGGCCTGACGCAGGAGTGCGACGCGTCCAAGACCATCATCGTGGAAGCCATGACGAGCCTGGCAGCGATCTCCGAGGAGAACGCGGCCTCCACCGAGGAGACCTCCGCCTCCATGCAGGAGCTGAATGCCACGATCAATGTGCTGACGGAATCCGCCAAGAGCCTCAACGAGGTTGCGGAGACGCTCACTGAGAACCTGTCGTTCTTCAAGATCTAAAAAACAGACCCCGTCTGCAAACAAGAATCCCCGGACACCGACATGTGTCCGGGGATTTTTGACGGAGTTGGAGGGGCGCACGAGGTCCGGTGGACCTCGGTCCTGCGCCGACCGGAGCGAAGCGGAGACCGAACCCTTCTGCGGGGCTGCGCCCCTACGCATGTGGGGCAGTAAGCATCCGCTACGCGTCTGCCAACTGCCCCATCATCGCGCCTCCGGCGCTCGGGTATGAAATTTCTCGCGGAGTTGGAGGGATTCGAACCCTCGCGCCGGTCGCCCGGCCTGCCGCATTTCGAGTGCGGTCCCTTACAACCACTTGGGTACAACTCCAATACGTGGTATAATACCAGCGCAACGTATTGTAGCAGAATTGCCGCGATTCGTCAATCCGGGACGGAGCTCCGTGCGGACGATCCGGACATTCGCGGCGAAGAGGACCTGATACATCATGAACAGACAGCTGCACATCGATCCGGAGTACCCCTACGTCTACGAGACCCATCTCCATACCTGCGAAGCCAGTGCCTGTGCCCGCTCAGGCGGGGCGGACATGGCGCGCCGGTGCAAGGAGGCCGGGTACACCGGGATCATCGTCACCGATCACTTCGTCTACGGCAACACCGCCATCGACCGGAGCCTCCCCTGGGAGAACTGGGTCAACGCCTTCTGCAAGGGCTATGAGCATGCGAAGCAGGAGGGCGACCGCATCGGATTGCAGGTCTTCTTCGGGTGGGAAGCCTGTTATCGCGGGACAGAGTTTCTGATCAATGGCCTGTCCAAAGAATGGCTGCTTGCGCATCCCGAGATCCGCGACTGCACGATCGAAGAACAGTTCGAGCTGGTCCATGCGGACGGCGGCATGGTGGTCCACTGCCATCCATTCAGAGAGGAAAGCTATATCCCGGAGGTCCGTCTCTTCCCGGAGTATACGGATGCAGTGGAGACCGTAAATGCCACGCACAGCTGCGTCTTAAGCGGTTCCCACAATGATCCGCAGTTTGACGAACGGGCCAAAGCCTATGCAGAAGAGCACGATTTCCCGCAGACCGCGGGGTCCGATATCCACCGCGTGGACCTGTTCTTCGGCGGCATCGCCTTTAAACGGAAACTCGCGGATTCCCGCGATTATATCCGTGCCGTGATGGGCCGGGAACCAAGCCTCCTCTTAAACGGCAACGAAAGCGTATAACAAAACGGGAGCGGAGGACCGCTCCCGTTTTATTCTGTCGTTTAGAGAAGCCTTACTTGAAGTACCTGTCGTGCAGCCCCTTGAAGGCCTTGCCGTGACGGGCCTCGTCCCTCGCCATCTCGTGCACGGTGTCATGAATGGCATCCAGATCCAGCGCCTTGGCGCGCTTGGCGAGATCGGTCTTGCCGGCGGTGGCGCCGTTCTCCGCCTCGATGCGCATCTCCAGATTCTTCTTCGTGGAATCCGTGAGAACCTCACCCAAAAGCTCCGCAAACTTGGCCGCATGCTCGGCCTCCTCCCAGGCTGCCTTGGCATAGTAGTCGCCGACCTCGGGATAGCCCTCTCTATAGGCCTGTCTGCTCATCGCCAGATACATGCCCACTTCGGAGCACTCACCGTTGAAGTTGGCACGGAGATCCGCGATGATGTCCTCCGGTGCACCCTTTGCCACGCCGACTACATGCTCGGCGGCCCACACCATATCCTCGGCCTGTTTGATGAACTTCTCACCGGCCACATGGCAGACGGGGCATTCTGCAGGAGGCTCATCTCCCTCGTGTACATAACCGCAAACCGGACATACCCATTTCATAACCGCTTCTCCTTTCCACCTGTGAAACGGCGCGCCGCATCCGCGACGCGGATTAGTATCAACAACTTCTATCATAGCAGAAATACGGACGCAGATAAAGGTGCTGTTTATTTACTTTGTGCTAACAATGTAATACAATAGTAACCGCATCAATCCACACAGATCAAGGAGGGATCACACTATGGAAAAGATCGCCAGTTTCACGATCAATCACCTGAAACTCGAACCGGGCATTTACGTCTCCCGCAAGGATCATGTCGGTGCGGAGACGATCACGACCTTTGATATCCGCATGCATGCCCCCAACCGGGAGCCCGTCATGAACACGGCGGAGATGCACACCATCGAGCATCTCGGCGCGACGTTCCTGCGCAACGACCCCGAGTGGGCGCCGAAGACCATCTACGTGGGCCCCATGGGCTGCAGGACCGGCTGCTACATCCTCTTTGCCGGCGATCTGGAGTCGCGCGACATCGTTGATATCATCACCCGGATGTTTGAATTCATCCGCGATTTCAAGGGGGAGATCCCCGGCGCCGCGGCGCATGACTGCGGCAACTATCTCGATCACAATCTGGCGATGACGCAGTATGAGGCCAGAAAATATCTGGAGACCCTCTATCATATCGACGATGCGCACATGACCTATCCGGAGGACTGAGGAATGGCGGATAAAAAATACGGCATCATCGGCGCCATGGAGGTGGAGGTGGAAACCCTCCTCGGCATTCTGAAAGAGGAACGGACGCTGCGCAAAGCCTCCATGGAATTCCATCAGGGACGGATCGGCGGGACCGAGGTCGTGGTGGTGAGAAGCGGCGTGGCCAAGGTGAATGCCGCCCTGTGCGTGCAGATCCTCGTCGATGAGTTCGCCGTGACACACGTGATCAACACCGGTGTGGCGGGATCTCTGGATGCACGGATCAACATCGGGGATATCGTCCTCTCCACCGATGCCTGCTACCATGATGTGGACGCCACGATCTTCGGCTACAAGCCGGGCGAAGTGCCCCAGCTGGGATGCGCGGCGTTTCCGGCGGATGAAGCGCTGCGGCAGGCTCTGAAGCAGGCTGTTTCGGAAGCCGCCCCGGATGTGCAGATCTTTGAAGGACGCGTGGTCAGCGGGGATCAGTTCATCGCGGATGCGGAGAAAAAGCAGCATATCAAAGAGACCGTGGGAGGTCTGTGCTGTGAGATGGAAGGCGCCGCCATCGCGCAGGCGGCATATCTCAACGGACTCCCGTTCTGCATCGTGCGCGCCATCTCTGACAAGGCGGACGGCAGCGATGTCATGGATTATCCGGTCTTTGAGAAGAAGGCCGCGGCAGACTGCGCGAAACTGGTGCAGCGTTATCTGACAAACCAGGAATAAGGTGCGTGATCCGGAAGGGTGCGGAATCCGTCTCTCTTCCAGAAACGCCACCGGCCTTTGGTCATGTCACAGGGATAATCCAGCAGCGCCTCATCTTCTTTGGAGAGTGTTCCGCAGAGGATCTGTGAGATCATCTCTTCCATATAGTGCTTGTAGGGAACAAGAACGACCGGCAGAACCCGGTGGATCGAATGACAGACGGTGCATCTTCCGCGCGGTATCTCATACCAGCGGATGGCACCGCCTTTTTTACGCGAGATCCGTCTGACACTGTCCCTGTAAATCAATTGCCCCTGTTTGCATGTCGCACACAGGGGCAATCTGTCACATACCAGTCGGATGACGGCGCTGCCGGGAACTGCTTCCGGATGCCATACACCCGTAAAGACCATTCTCAGCTGTTGAAGTAGGCCAGGATATCGGGGAGCAAGGCGTCTACCTTATCATTGTCGAGCTGGCAGGTGCCTGCGTTCTTGTGGCCGCCGCCGCCGTACTTCAGGCAGACCTCGGCGATGTTCTTGTCCACGTCGGGGCTGTCCTTGAAGATGGACTTGCCGATCATCACGGCGGTGTTCTGCTTCTGGAACCCCCAGGCCACATGCACCGAGAAGTAGGCATCGGGATACATCGTATAGATCAGGAAACGGTTGCCGGTGTAGATCGGATCCTCGTTCCTGAGATCGACGATGACGCAGCGGCCCTCCTGACGGGAGACGCGCTCGAGCTGCGCCTTGAACTTCTCCTGCTGCGCGAAATACATCTCCACGCGCTCCTTCACATCCGGGAGCTGGAGGACATCCTCGATCGGATGATCCACGCAGTAGTCGATGAGCTCCATCATCAGCTGATAATTGGAGATCCTGAAATCATGGAAGCGGCCCAGGCCGGTCCGCGCGTCCATCAGGAAATTCATCAGCACCCAGTCCTTGGGATTCTTCACTTCGTCCATGGTGAAATCGGCGCTGTCGCCCTTATCCACCGCCTCCATGATCTCCGTGGAGATCCGGTGGAGGTCATATTTATCCTTATAATAATTGTAGACGACTCTGGCTGCGGATTTGGCGTCCCCCTCGATGATCCAGGTGCCCTTACCCACGGCATCGGAATTGCGGGAAAGCTCGGACTCGTGATGGTCAAAGCACAGGCCCACGCGGGGATCATAGGGGAGATTGGTGGTGATGTCGTTGGCGGTCAGTTCGATCTTACCGTCCTGCACATCCTTGGGATGAACGAATTTGATCTCATCAACCAGATTGATCTCCTTGAGGATCATGGCACAGACCAATCCGTCAAAATCGCTTCTTGTCACCAGTCTCATCATGTCAAAACCTCCGTCTGAGATATATAAGCCAACAGAATAATTATAGCCAAATCCCTGCGGTTTTTGCAAGAGAAAAACGGGGACAGAATTCAGTGATTTCCCCCAACTTCCATTTGCGTAATCCCCACATAAATGGTATGATTACATATTGTGACACTTCGGTTAGCATAGCACAACCGGCCCGGGCGGCCGGGAAAGGACATTATGGCATTACTGGAAGTTAACGGCCTGTCGGCCGCAGTGGACGGACAGCCGATCCTGCAGGGGATCGATCTGACGATCGAAGAGGGCAGCACCCATGTGCTGATGGGACCCAACGGCGCGGGCAAATCGACGCTGGGCTTTGCACTGATGGGCAATCCCCGCTATGAGATCACGGGCGGCAGCATCCGCTTTGGCGGGGAGGAGATCACGGAACTGTCCGCGGACAAGCGGGCCAAGGCGGGGATGTTCCTCTCCTTTCAGAATCCGGTCGAAGTGCCGGGCGTATCGCTTTCGAATTTCATCCGCAACGCGGAGCATATGCAGACCGGACAGCCGGTGAAGCTCTTCGGGTTCCAGAAGAAGATGAAGGGCGCGATGGAGCTGCTGTCCATGGATGAGACCTATGCGGACAGAGACCTCAATGTCGGCTTCTCCGGCGGCGAGAAGAAGAAGGCCGAGATCCTGCAGATGCTGATGCTGAAGCCCAGACTGGCGATCCTCGATGAGACCGATTCCGGCCTCGACGTGGATGCGGTGCGGACCGTGTCGCAGGGCGTCCGGGCCTTTCAGCAGGAGGGCCACGGCGCTCTCCTCATCATCACCCACTCCACCCGGATCCTGGAGGCACTGCACGTGGACACCGTGCACATCCTGGTGAAGGGCAGGATCGTGGAGACAGGGGACGCCGCTCTCATCGAAGAGATCAACGCCCGCGGATTTGAGAGGTTTACACAGGAAGCATGAGCGGACAGGAAAAACAAACCGTCGCCGATGTCGACCGCACCCTGTATGATTTCAAGGATGACGAGAGCGGCAGTTCCTTCTACCGGATCGAGGAAGGTCTGACCCGCGACATCGTCCTGCAGGTCTCCGAAGAGAAGCACGATCCGGACTGGATGCGGGATTTCCGGCTGAAATGCCTGGAAATCTACCAAAACACGCCCATGGTCCCCTGGGGCCCCTCCATCGAGGCGCTGGACATGGACCGGATCGCCACCTATGTGCGGCATAAATCCGACATGAAGACCTCATGGGAGGACGTGCCGGAGGAGATCAAGAACACCTTTGAACGGCTGGGGATCCCCAAGGCGGAGCGCGAGTCGTTAGCCGGCGTGGGCGCCCAGTATGACTCGGAGCTCGTCTATCACAATGTCCGCGAGGAGGTCGCGCAGACCGGTGTCGTCTACACGGATCTCGAGAGCGCCCTGCGCGGTGAATATGCAGAGATGATCCGCGCCCATTTCATGCATCTGGTCCCGCCGACGGATCACAAATTCGCGGCTCTGCACGGCGCCGTCTGGTCGGGCGGATCGTTCGTCTACGTCCCGAAGGGCGTGCATGTGGATATCCCGCTGCAGTCCTATTTCCGGCTCAACGCCAAAGGTGCGGGCCAGTTCGAGCATACGCTCATCATCGTGGATGAGGGTGCGGACCTGCATTTCATCGAAGGGTGCTCCGCCCCCAAGTATAATGTGGCCAATCTCCATGCCGGCTGCGTCGAGCTCTATGTCAAGAAGGGCGCGAAGCTTCGTTATTCCACGATCGAAAACTGGTCGAAGAACATGTACAACCTCAACACCAAACGTGCCCTCGTCGAAGAGGACGGCATCATGGAGTGGGTCTCCGGTTCCTTCGGGAGCGCGGTCTCCTATCTCTACCCCTCCACGATCTTAAAGGGCGCGCGTTCCCGCATGGAGTACACCGGGATCACCTTCTCCGGGGAGGGACAGGATCTGGATACGGGAGCCAAGGTCGTGATGCAGGGCGAGGACACCTCGTGCGTGATCTCGTCCAAGTCGATCTCCAAGAGCGGCGGCATCGGCACCTATCGTTCGAGCGTGGTGATCGGGCGCACGGCGCATCGCGCCAGGGCCTCAATCTCCTGCGATTCCCTGATGCTGGATTCCATCTCGCGTACGGACACGATCCCCGCGATGGAGGTGCTGACGGATGATGCGGATATCGGGCACGAGGCCCGTGTCGGACGGATCAGCGATGAAGCGGTCTTCTATCTGATGAGCCGCGGCGTGCCGGAGGCGGACGCGAGAGCCATGATCGTGGCGGGCTTTGCGGATTCGGTGAGCAAGGAGCTGCCGCTGGAGTATGCAGTGGAAATGAACAATCTGATCAAACTGGAGATGTCGGGAGGATGAGTGCCGTGGAACAGATGAAAAGTGTCCCCGTCAACCGCCTGCCGATGCCGACCTACCGGTTTCTTAAGGTCAACGAGGCGGAGCTGCCGCTCCCGGAAGGTGCAGTTACCTGTAAAGATCCCCTGGCCGGGATCGTCCTGCCGGAGGGACTTCGCGTAACGGCAGGCACCTTTGCCGGGATGGAAGAGGCACTGCGGGAGATCCCCACGGGAATGGGGGAGGAAGCAGACCGGATCTTTGCACAGGCGGGCTGTCCTGCGTCCGTGCTCTCCGTACAGGCGGGCGTGCAGGCGGCAGAGCCCGTGATCCTGCCCGTTACGGCGACAGTCGGCGTATCATCGCTGGCGGCGGTCACCGTCCGTGCGGAGGAGGATGCCGCGCTGGAACTCGTCATCGATCTGACCTGCGATGCAGCGGGCTGTGCGGCGGCGCGGAGCTTTTTCGGGATGTCCCTGCGGATCCTCGCGGGTGACCGGGCGCGGGTGAAGCTCGTGGTGATCCGGCGTTTCGGCGCACCGATGTCGGATCTCATCGATCTGGGGATCCGGTGCGGAGAGGATGCGGCGGTTGAATATTCGGCGCTTTCTCTGGGCGTCCGCGGCGGTTCAAAAGCAGGTGCGGGCAGCTTCCAGGGAGTCCTCGCGACGCTTGCCGGCGACCGGTCTTCCTTTATCGACCACACGGGCTACTATGCGGGCGGACACGGGCTGCTCGATATGAATATCATCGCGGACCACAGAGGACGGGATACCCGTTCCGACATGATCTTCCGCGGTGTGCTGGACGATCACGCAAAGAAGATCTGGCGCGGGACTCTGGATTTCAAGTCCGGCGCGGCGGGTTCCGCCGGCAATGAGCAGGAGGATACACTGATGCTCTCTCCCGGCGTGCACAACAGCTCCGTGCCGCTCATCCTCTGCGGCGAGGAGGATGTGGACGGCAGGCACGGCGCCACGATCGGACAGCTGTCGGACGAGATCCTGTTCTACATGAGTTCCCGCGGTTATACCGCGGAGGAGGCCCGCCGGCTCATCGTGCAGGCCAGGCTCAAGTCGGTGGCCAGGGAGATCCCGGACGCAAAACTGCGCTGGGAAGTGGAACAGTGGATCGAGAGGGAGATCGCATGAGCAGATCGATCGAAGACATCCGCCGGGATTTTCCGATCCTGTATGACCATCCGGAGGTGGTCTATTTTGACAATGCGGCGACCAGTCAGCGGCCGCGGCAGGTGACGGATGCGATCACGGCGTTTTATGAGCAGTATAATGCCAACACGATGCGCGGACTCTATGACTGGAGCATGGAGGCCACGGAGCGCAGCGAGGGCGCGCGGGCACATATCGCGCGCTTCATCGGTGCCGCATCTCCGGAGGAGATCGTCTTTACGCGTAACACCACCGAATCGCTCAATCTCATCGCCTATTCCTACGGGCTGACCCGCCTGAAGGAGGGAGACGAGATCGTGATCTCGGTCACGGAGCATCATTCCAATATCCTGCCCTGGCAGATGGTCGCGGAGCGGACCGGCGCGCGGCTTATCTGGCTGGAGCCCGATGAAGAGGGGTGCTATCCGGCAGAGGAACTTGACGCGAAGATCGGACCGCGCACGAAACTCGTCGCGCTCGGTCATGTCTCCAATGTACTGGGGACGACGAATCCGGTGGAGGAGGTCATCCGCAAAGCGCATGCCGTGGGAGCGGCGGCCGTCATCGACGGTGCGCAGTCCGTCCCGCATATGGCGGTCGACGTGCGGGCGCTGGACGCGGATTTTTACGCGTTTTCCGGACACAAGATGCTGGGCCCCATGGGGATCGGTGTCCTCTATGCCAGAAAGGAACTGCTGGAGGAGATGCCGCCTTTCCTGCGCGGCGGAGAGATGATCGAATATGTGACCCGGACGGAAGCCACCTGGGCGGAGCTGCCGCATAAATTCGAGGCGGGGACCGTGAATGCCGCCGGTGCCGTTGCGCTGGACGCCGCGGTGACCTATCTGGAGGAGCTCGGCTTTGACACGATCCGCGAACGGGAAGAGACGCTCGCGAAGCGCCTCATGGAGCGGATGCGGGACATCCCGTATGTACGGATTTACGGTTCGTCCGATCCGGCGAAGCACTGCGGGATCATCACATTTACATTGGAAGGTGTGCATCCGCACGACATCGCTTCGGTCCTCAACGAGGATCACATCTGCGTGCGCGCCGGACATCATTGCGCACAGCCTCTCATGCAGTATCTGGGCGTCGGGTCCACGGCCCGTGCGTCTTTGTATTTCTACAACACAGAAGAAGAAGCGGATCGTTTTGCCGCGGCACTGGCCGGTGTACGGGGGGTCATGGGATATGGAGCTTAAGCAGCTGTACCGCGAGATCGTCAATGATCACAATCTGCATCCCTCGCACCGGGGACAGCTGGAGGCGCCCACGATCGAACTGCGCGGCGTGAATCCCAGCTGCGGCGACGATATCGTCCTGCAGCTTAAGGTCGAGGACGGGCGGATCACGGAGGCGGCCTTTGACGGCAGCGGCTGCGCGATCTCCCAGGCATCGGTGGACATGATGATCGATGATATCCTGGGGCTGCCGGAGGCGGAGGCGCTCGCGCTGGTGGAGAAGTTCATGGGCATGATCCGAGGCACGGGCACCGAGGAGGATATCGAGGCACTCGACGAGGCGGCCGCCCTGCAGGATATCGCCCATATGCCCGCCCGGGTGAAATGTGCGACTCTGGGCTGGCGCACGCTCAAAGAGGCGCTGGAGGGACAGAAATAGTTTTTTATAAAGTACCGCCTTTTGGCGGTAACGCGATCAGATGATATTTCCTATAATCGGAAAATGTAGCAGATCGACCCGGCACACGGAGGGCCCGACGGAAGTGGAGCGGCTGCATTTTTCGAATAAACGGCTGTTTATCCTGTTTGCCGTACTGTTCTGTCTCGGCATCATCACCTGTCCGATACCGGTACGGGGCTTCGTCCCGCACAATCTGCCCGCGCTGTTCTATTGCACGCTCATCATCCTGTGGGGCACCACGGTGCGCCGCCGGATCCTGGATCCGCAGGTCCGCCGCCGGATCGTCACCGCCTGTGTCTTTATGCTGCTCCTCTTTCTGTTCCGGATGAGCAAATTTTCCTTTTTCCCCGGACTGGATCACGTCGAACAGGTCCTGTGGTACGCGTACTATATCCCCATGACCGCGATCCCGTTGTTCTTCTTCATGGCGGCGGCACGGATGGAACCGGTGCGGCACAGGCAGATCACGGATGCCGCGGAGCGGATCCTGGTGGCGGTCATGGTGATCCTTGACTGCGTCGTCCTCACCAATAACCAGCACGGACTGGTCTTTCATATCATCGAGCCGCCCGGGAAAAAGTACACCCACGAGTGGTTCTACTACGTCATCCTGGTCTGGATGATCCTCTTCGGTCTGGGCACCGTTGTCATCCTGTTTAGGAAATGCAATCTCTCCGTTGCGAGACGGCGGTGGTATATCCCCGCCCTGTGCATCGCCGCGGGTTTTGCATTGCTCGCATGGTATCTGATCAACGGCGGTGCGCCGAAGATCGCGGGCTACAAGCTCTTCCAGGTCCATGAAGCCTACTGCCTGCCTTATCTTCTGGGGTTTGAATCCATCATCCAGATCGGCATGATCCCGGCAAATACCGGGTATGAACGGCTGTTTGACTACTCCGGGATCAACGCCTGCATCTACGACAGCATGGGCGCGCCGGTCGTCGCTTCAACAGACTGGAACCCGGGCCCCTACGATGAGGATCATCGCATCAGACGGGAGTCCGTCACAGGCGGCACGGTCTCCTGGGTGGAGGATCTCAGCGCGCTGAACCGTCTGAACCGGGATCTGGAGGAAGTGACGGCGGAGCTTACGGAGGAAAATGAGCTGATCCGGCAGGAGAACGAGGTCCGTGCGGAGCGTGTCACTTATGAGACCAGAAACCGGCTGTATAACAGCATCTTCTCACAGCTGAGACCGGCGGCTGTGCGGGCGGACAGTCTCCTGTCCGGAGAGGACCGCACGGAGGAGGCATTTTGCCGGGATCTGATCCGGGCAGCACTCTTAAGTGTCTATATCAAGCGCATGGGAAATCTCCTGCTGTTGTCGGACGGCGCGCGGACGCTTTCCTCCGCAGAGCTGGAGATGTCCGTCAGGGAATCCCTGGATTATGTGCAGCTCACTGGGGCGGTGTGCGAGCTCAGGACGAACGGGAGCGGAGAACTGCCCTGCGCATTGGTGACGGCGGCGTATGCGCTTTTTGAGGAGATCCTCGAAGCGGCGGATATGGAACCCCAGTCCCTCTCGGTCTCGATCTCCTGTGACGGAGGAGGCCTTGCGATGGCCGTTGAGACGGACCGGATGCTCCCGGATCCGGCAGGGTACCGGTGCATGGCACAGCTGCGTGCGGCGGGCGGAGAGGTGACATACCGCTATGAGGACGAGACAGCCTGTGTTTCGCTGCGGTCCGCGTCCGGAGAGGAGGCGGCCGTATGAGTTACGCATCTCTCTCTGTATTGACGAGAGGTCTGATGCTGGTGCTCCAGACCTGCTCGCTGCTCGGATATATCTACGCACTGGTCCAGGCAGCCGTTCTGGGCCGCGAGAAGAGGGCTCTTCTTCTGCCGGGCGTGATGACGGCGCAGACCTTTGTGCTGTTCGAGCTCATGACGATGATCCAGCAGGGCGATATCTCCCCCCGGTACATGCTGCCGGTCCCTGTTCTGCTGCCCATCATCTTCCTGTCGCTCCTGTACATGCTCTATCTGCAGTATTCCCTGATCGAATGGCGGAGGATGCATCTCACCGCCATGTCCGTCAAAGAGGCCTTTGACCGGCTGCCGGTCGGTCTTCTCTATTACACACAGGCAGGAGTCCCGATCCTGGTGAACGAGACCATGCAGCGGATCAGTCTGTCCCTGACCGGCGCACCGGTCTCGGATGCCGGCGTGTTTCATGAGACGCTGCGGAGCCTGGCGCTGACGGACCCTCCGCCCGCGGATGAGGATCACGCCGTCCTGCGCACCCCCGGTGGAGCGGTCTACAGCATCAAGCGGGAACTGCTGGACGCCGGGGGAAAACCCCTGTATGAACTCACGGCCGTGGATGTCAGCAGGGAGTACGCGCTGACCGGAGAGCTGGAATCCCGCAGGGACCGGCAGAAGCAGCAGAACAACCGGCTTAAGGTACTGATGAACACCATCGAATATGTGACCATGAACCGCGAGATCCTGCAGCTCAAGGCGGCGCTCCATGACAATATCGGGCAGAGCATCCTGCTCGCCAGGCGGTATCTTCATGCGCCGGAGTCGATCGACCGCAGGCAGATGCTGGATTTCTGGCGGGGAAATCTCCGGCACCTGATCAAGGACGAGCCGGAGGAATGGGAGCTGCCCTACTATGTCATCTCCAGACAGGCGGATCAGCTGGGGATCCATCTGGAGATCATCGGGGAGCTGCCCGACGAACAGCGGCTGATCCCCGTGGTGGATGCCGCGATCTCGATCCATATCGGAAACACGCTCAAGCATGCCGGCGGCAGCAGGGCAACGGTGGAGGTGCGTCGCGAGGCGGGAGACTATGTGCTGGTCTTCACCAATGACGGCATACAGCCGGAAGAGGAGATCACGGAGCGTGGCGGACTGATCAATCTGCGGCGCGAGGTGGAAGCGGCCGGCGGCACGATGCGGGTGGAGAGCAGTCCCGCTTTCGCGCTGATCCTGCGGCTCCCCGGAGACAAGGAGGCAGAGGATGGCATATAGAGTCGTGATCGCGGAGGATTTCCGCATGATCCGGGAGATCTTTGAACATGCCGTGGAGCAGTCGGAGGCGTATACGCTCGCGGCTTCGTTTAAGACGGCCGTGCAGGCGGTGCACTGGCTGGAGGAGCACGATGCCGATCTGGCGATCCTGGACGTGCTGATCCCCGGCAGCATGAACGGACTGGATGCCGCTGCTGAGATCAAAGAGAAAAAGCCGGGCGTGAAGATCATCATCGTCACCTCCATGCCGGAACTTTCCTATGAAAAGAGGGCCCGGGAGATCGGCGTGGAGGGCTTCTGGCAGAAGGAGGTCCAGGAGCAGACGATCACGGAGATCATGGATCTGGTTGTCTCCGGTGCCATCGTCTATCCGGGCCGGCAGACGATCCTGCCCGTCGGCAATACCGTGAGCACGGAATTCACGGAGCGCGAGATAGAGATCCTCCGGGAACTGGTCGCGGGCGCCTCCAACCGGGAGATCGCGGACAAGCTCTCCGTGGAACCCTCCACGGTGAAGATGCACATCTCCAACATGCTCCAGAAGACCGGCTACAAGAGCCGTCTGGAGCTCGCGGTCCGGATGCGCAACCTGGGGCTGGTGATAAATGAGTGATGCAAGCAGATCGTCGCCTGCAAGCAAGCTTGCGCTCCGTCTGCTTGTCGGTCGGCTGTGAGGGCGATCAACTATTCACAGCCCGCCCCCATTCGCACACGGTCGCTTCGCGACCTTTCCCGCACTGCGTGCTAAGTCTGCTCATGTGGGCGGGTGACTGCTTCGCAGTCCCGCCCGGCAAGCAGATCGTCGCTTGCAAGCAAGCTTGCGCTCCGTCTGCTTGTCGGTCGGCTGTGAATAGTAACAAAAATTCCAAAATACCTACTTTTGGCGGTAACGGAAAAAATTAACACGTGTTAGCATGGATCGTGGATGTCTGTAAGTATCGGACACCCGCGGTTTTTTCATGAAACGGCAACAGACAAGGAGGCAGCGATGAACAAGAGGATGTGGAGCAGGATCCTGGCGGTGGCGCTCGCGGTTGTGATGGCGTTCAGCACACCGGCGCAGACCGTCAGGGCAGCAGGTCCCGATAGCGGGGCGGCGGTACTTACGGCGGCGGAATCCGCGGACGTACAGAGCCCGGAGGCGGAAGAGGAGGTCCCGCCGGACGAGGTATTCGCGGAGGAGGGATCCGCAGAGTCCGTCGTGACCGCAGAAATTCCTGCAGAGTCTGATGCGGCAGCCGGCGAGGAGGATGAGCTCGTAGTGACGGCAGAGACCCCTGCAGAACCCGATGCGGCCGTCGATGAGGAAGCGGAAGCCGGCATCCTCGGCGCGATGCCCGATGACTTCGTCCTCTCCGCAGAGGAAGAGCAGATCAAGCGCGACCTGATCGCGGAGGAGGTACCCGCGCAGCTGGCGGATCTGACCCCCGGGGAGGATTACGTCGACGGGGAAGTCCTCTGTCTCGCGAACTCCCGCGCGGAAGCGGAAGCCATCGCAGAAGCCTATCACGGCATCCTCTCCGAATATGCCTACGGCGTGGCGGTCATCAGCCTCGCCGGATCCGGCCTCACGGTCGCCGAAGCAGTCGCAGCCGGCGCGGACCCCGACCTCAATGTCCCTGCCGTGGAGCCTGACTATATCAATACCGTACCGGAGGAAGAACCCGCCCTGCAGGTGATCGCGGGCGATGCGCCCTCCCGGGACGGGGTCGGCGAGACAGTGTGGACCCGCGGCTCCTGGTGGAGCGAAGCGCCGGAAGATCCCTTCTTAAATCCCGCCAATAGCGGAAGCTACCAGTGGTTCCACGAGATGATCGACACCTATCCCGCCTGGCAGGTGACCAAAGGGGAAGGAATCACCGTTGCGGTGATCGATGCCGGGGTGCAGGGTTCCCATGAAGAATTTGATGACCGAGTCACCGAGGCGGCGTTGTGGGATGAAAAGTCTAAGCTGAACGAAGATTACGGGGATGATGCCTTCTATTATACGCCGAGAGACGACAACAAGATTGACGGCGGAGGGACCATCTCAACCAGTAACGGCACCCATGTGGCCGGCATCATCGCCGCCGCCAGGAATACGGCGGGCGGCGCCGGCATCGCACCAGAGGCGAGGATCCTCTCGGTCCCCGTACCGCACAATCTGGACCGGAAATTTTCCTCCCGCCATCTGATCCAGGCGGTCATGTATGTGGCCGGTTACGATCAGAATAGTTCTTCGGATGTGGACTATGAGGAGGATACGGGCGAACGCCGCGCCGACATCCTGACGATCCCGCTCTATGAGCGGGAGTACAGCGCCTCCCTAAACACGGCGATCGAACGCGCCTACCACCGGGGCATCACGATCTGTGCGCCCATGGGCGACGATCAGGCCAACGACCGCGTATACCCTGCTGCCCTGGACCACGTGATCGCCGTGGCCGGTGTCAATGCGGCAGGCGATAAGACAGCGGCCTCCTCCAGTGGCGCATGGGCCGATATCGCCGCCCCCGCGGAGAATATTTGGTCCACGGTATCCACCCACCTGTACCCCGAGGGATATCAGAATAAGAGCGGCACCTCCCAGGCCGCGGCCATGGTGGCCGGCGCCTGCGCGCTCTACATGAGCGCCATGGGCAACGTCCACCCCGATGTCATGGAGCGGGTGCTTAAGGAAACCGCCACAAAGACCACGGTCAAGGACATCGGCGCCGGCATCCTGAATGTCGGACGTCTGATGGACGCCGAGGTGCCGACCGTGAACATTATGATCTATGATAATTCCCTGTCCGATTCCTACGCGGCGGCGGCGGGTGGAGAGACGGTCACGGCAACGCGCGGTGTGCCGGGCGACGGCCGGCTCGTCCTCACCGTAGCGGGCATCACCGGCGGTTATGCCAATGCCGATGAGAAAGACGATCAGACGATCTACCAGCAGGATGACACACTCTGTGACATCCTCTATACGACTGACGGCAGGGCACCGGCGATCAAGGACGGAGTCGTCACGGTCGGCGAAGTCTACCACGATGACATTTCCCTGGGAGCTTTCGTGTCGGGACCGCCCTCCCGGTGGAAGAAGAGTTATACGATCAAGGCGGCCTGTGTATCCGCGACGGGGATCCTGGGCAGAGTGACCACGCTGACCTTCTCCCCCATGCCCGCTTCCTCCGGGATGAGGGCGAGCGGTGTACATATTGTCCCCGACCGCAGCGAGATCACGATCGTTGCCGGCAGCTCCTTTACCTTTACGGGATCGGCGGAGTATCCGGACGGCACGACCTCCGGCAAGGTCATCTGGCGGATCTCCAGGATCTGGTCCGGAGATCTGTCCAAGGCCACGATCAGCACTACGGGCGTCTTAAAGACTGCTCCGGATCAGACCGGCGTACTGACGGTCTCCTGTACCACCGAGGATGACGGGGCCGCAGCGAGCATTGATGTGCACGTCCGCAAGCTGGCGCCGGTCAAAGAGATCAAACTGGACCAGACAACGCTGGCCGCAGCGAAGACGCTCCATGCCTCCCATGATGAAGCAGGGGATCCGAATCCGCATACGGCGCTCGTCTCGATCGGGACGATCACGGATACCGCCGGGAACAGCATGATCCTTGCGGCAGGTACCGAGGATCCGCTGGATCCCGAAGATGAAGCATCGGATCATTCCGTGCCGTATCTTCACGCGGGACTGATCGCCTGGTCCTCTTCCAATAACGCGGTGGCTACGGTATCCGCGGAGCAGGTTGACACCGGGTATGGCGATAACGGGCTCCACGCCCTGATCCACGCCGTGGGTAAGGGCACGGCGACCATCACGGCGCAGGCGCACGACGGCTCCGGCAAGAAGGCGACCTTTTCCGTCACAGTGGTGCAGGATGTGGAGGAGATCCGTGTCACGGGACCGGGCTATCTCTCGATCGGCGGCCGGGCAACCTACAAGGCGGAAGTGCTGCCGGCAGATGCCAATGTCAAGAGCGTGAGCTGGGAGATCTACAGAAACACCAACCGGGTTACGGATAAGGAGGTAGTGTCCGTTACGCCTGCCGGTCTGGTGACGGTAGGGAAGAATGCCGATGCATCTGATTCCACGCCATACCGGGTCCGTGCCATTGCCATGGACGGGAGCGGCTGTCAGGTGGATGCCAAATTATACGTGCCCAAGGCAGCTATGCTTACGGATCTGGTGATCACGAGCGACGATACGGATCATATCTATAATTATCAGACGGAGGAGAGAAAGCTTGCCGGTAAGGACACATCGGTGACAAGGCTGAAGAGCGCGCAGATCATGAATTCGGCGGAACCGGTTCTCTATGTGAAAACGATCAGAACGGAAGAGAATGGAAAGGAAAAGATATCCATAGCCACTGCCGACGCCACCCAGTACCATCCCGTATGGTCGGTCGGAAACACAAAGCTGCTGCAATTGGTCGATGCGGTAGCGGAGGGTGAGAGCGGATTCGGATACAAAAAGAAGATCGTCCCCGTCCCCGGTGCCAAGGGCACCACGACCATCACCTGTGCGCTGAATGACGGCGGCAGCAGGAAAGCGACCCTGTCCGTCACGGTGCTGCAGGGGGTGACAAATGTCAGTATCACGGACGGTCCGGAGTATCTGCTGCCGGGCGGCAAGGGGACCTTTAAGACCACCGTGCTCCCTGCGACAGCAAACAATAAGGCGCTGACGTGGCAGGCATTCCATAACGGCATGCCGAATGATGGTGTCACGATCGACGCCGCCGGGCGGATCACGGTCAAACCGGATGCCGATCCCGGAAAGTATGAATGCTATGTGACGCCGGTTGCCGGTTCGGATTCTCATGTAACCGCGCACCGGGATCTGATCGTCCTGCCGAAGACTTCGGAGATCCTGATCGATCCGGGGATTTCCGGTGCGGGGGATCAAAAAACATACAACGCCGGGATCAAGAAGCTGACACTTGGCGGAGAGGAATATGATTATCTGGATCCCTGCACGCTGACGTTGTACAGCGACGAAAACTACTACAATACGAGAAGCCTTACTGCGATCCCGCTCTCCGGGGGGAGAGAGACCGGAACCGTCCTCAGTTCGGAGTTTTTCGCACTCGATCATCAAAAGACAGTCGATCCGAAATGGACGACCGGCAATGCCGGACTGGTCACGGTGGAGGATCACGGCTCATGGGCCAGGATCTCGGCTGTCCCGGGCACCAGGGGGTCAACCACGGTCACGTGTGCGGCGCAGGATGGCTCCGGCGTAAAGACAACCCTCAAGGTCGATGTGGTATACCCTGTGACGTCGATCTCCTTTACGGGACCGGATTATCTGGCGCCCGGCGACAGGGCGACCTATAAGGCGACGCTCCCTGCCGCGGCGGGCAGCCGGAAGCTTACCTGGAGCCTAAGGGACGCTGACGGGAATCCCATCGGTGATAATGCGGCCGTCTCCATCAACAAGAATACCGGACAGGTGACGGTCAACGCGAATGCCACACAGGCGAGTCTCGAGGCGGTCATGGCGACAGGCGGGCCGATCATTCACGCCGAGGTGGATGGAAATGGCTCCTGGCCCTGGGAGCCGGAGATCTATGTGAAAAGTATCACGCTTCTGCCGAACCGTATCTCCTCGGTGGTGATCGAGCCTGAGGAGGTTTATGCCGATCTGGATGAGTACCGTGGGACACCGTACCGGCCGACGATCACGAGACGGACACTGAATAAAAATGCGTCGGAAACGGTGACGCCGCTCAGTGACGTTTGGTTATGGCGTAAGGTTTCCTGGGATAATTTGGATATCCTCGGACAGTGTCTGGAGACCGATTCGTCCGGCAAGGAATCCAGGATGGCAGCTGATGCCAGGCTGATGACCTGGTCCTCCAGCAATGAGGGATTGGTAACGGTAACCCCGAAAACTCCCGGCGGTACCGCCAAATTGAGACTGGGGCCGGACGCCGCATCCGGCAAGACAGGTACCGTCACGATCACCGGCAAGGCCAATGACAATACCGGTAAAAAAGCCACCCTGACGGTCCGGGTGGGAAAACCGGTGGAATCGATCGTCATCGATAACGCGCCGCAGTACTTGCCGGTAGGGGCGACCTTCACCCCGAAGACCCGGGTCCTGCCTGCTGATGCGACGGATAAGGGGATCGAATGGAGGGTGATCTCTGAGGAAGAGGGCAATATCGAGATCAAGGATCCGGACGTCGTGTCGGTAACCCCGACCGGGCAGGTCAAGGTCGGAAATAAGGCCGTGATCGGCAGGAGATATCGGCTTGATGCATATGCCAAGGATATGAATGAATGCAAGGGTTGGTACTACTTCACTGCCACGAAGGACAAGATCTCCTCGATCCTGGTAGCAGTTCCGGCGGACAAGGTGGAAACGGTAAAGAATAAGAACGACGGCAAGATCACGGAACGGAAGTTGAAAGGCACGTCAACGTCTCTTTCGGTGCTGACCTCCTGCACTGTGCTGAACACCGCGGAGGATAAGGATCCTTCCCGCATGGTGGTACTGGCTTACGGACTGGCGACGGATACCAAGAAGGAATGGCTCCTGGAAGAAGAGCTGATCTGCAGCTCCGGCAATGAGAGCATCGCGACGGTGGCACTTGATGAGGAAGCAGGCGGCTATGTGATCAAGGGGGTGCCCGGTGCCAGAGGGACTACGACCATCTCCTTCACGGCTAAGGACGGCACCGGGAAGAAGGCAAGCCTCACCGTCAAAGTCACGCAGCCGGTGACCACGGCCTCTCTCGACGGGCCGGACTATATCGCCAGAGGCTACACCGGCACCTATAAGGCGATCGTCGGCCCGGCTAACGCGGATAATAAGAAAGTGGAATGGTATGATGTGACGGATTTGGAGAGTGTGTTAGCGGAAGGGATTACGCTCTCAAAGACAGGAGTTGTCACGGTGGACAAGGATGCCGCGCCGGGCACCTATATCGTCCGGGCATATACCACGGACGGGAGTAACTTCTATCCCACTCACTCGTTTGAGGTCTTGCCCGGCCGGGCCAAGACCCTGGGGATCACATATGATTTCGACAGCACGGCGGTGGACGGGCAATTCGAATTCTATGATATGAAGCATCGGTTCGTCACCGACAATACAGGAAGCCTCTCCTCCCTGCAGCTGTTCCCCTGGGATCTGAAGGCGGAAGAGGGAGACGACGGCGTGGAGGAGCAACTCGTCCGGCTGAAACCGATGATCCGGGATGATAAAGGAAATCCCATGGATCTGCCGGTGGTGTGGTCGGTCAGTGACGAGAACCTGCTCACCCATTCCGTGGACGCTGAGGGCAATCTCTGTCTGGAACACAATGCGGGGATCGGTACCGCTACAGTCACCTGTACCCTGCTGGACGGTACCGGGAAAAAGGCCACCGTCAAGGTCAGTGTTGTCCGTCCGGTCTCCGGTCTGCAGCTCGTGCCGGCGGCAGGTTCGCCGGATCAAAACGGTCCTCTCGCCTTTGGCAAGACCGCGACATTAAAGGCCGTCGTGGGAGAGCTCTACGGAAAAGCCGGGAATACCAAGGTGGAGTGGGGATTCCGGCTGGAGCAGGGAACGGGAATGGAAACGGAAACGATCGATTCCGCCTTTAATGTGACATTCCCGACTGCCGTCTGGAGTACCAATCCGGCGGCCAAAAGCTACGCCACGATCACGAACGGCAAGCTCACGATCCCTGCGAACAGCAAGATCGATCTGACGAAGGATCCGAGGATCACGGTCTATGCGAGAGCCATGGACGGTTCGGGATGCGTCGCTACCTATTCCTGTCAGATCAAGGCCGCGACCACAGAGCTTGTCTGCAGAGAGGAAGGGGAGACGACCACAATGACAGAGGTTTCCCCGGGTACCCGGAAAGAGATCCGGGTGGTCCGCTTCTACAAGGAGAACGGCAAGGATAAAGAAGACACGGATGCGCCGGAATCACTGACGGTCTCTTCCTCTGATCCGAATGTGGTCTCTGCCTGCTACACCAGAGGGACCGCCGGGCCGAGGCTGTATCTCATCCCCGGCACGAAGGCCGGGAAGGCGACGGTCACCCTGACCGCCGCGGACGGCTCCGGGGTGAAGACCACGCTGCAGGTGACCAACCGGTAAGGAGTCTGCGGCACAAAGGCCGGGAATCTTTCATCTGACCCACAGGAGAGGACCGCGCGGTCCTCTCCTTCTTTTGCGTCTGTCGTATGATCCGATGTTCCAATCTGACTGGATCTGATATAATGAGGAGGTTCGGGCGACGATTCTCATAAAGGAGACCGGCATAGGATGTCCATGATCTTTGATACCCATGCACATTATGATGATCACCGGTTTGACGAGGACCGCGATGCGGTGCTCACGGGACTTCGCGCGCGCGGTGTAGGCTGTGTGGTGGATATCGGCGCGTCCTATGGCGGGCTGGGGGAGGTGCTGGCCATCGCGGAGCGCTATCCTTTTGTGTATGCCGCGGTGGGCGTGCATCCGTCCGAGGTGGCGGAGCTTACGGAAGCGCATATGGACCGGCTGCGGGAGCTCGCCGCTCATGAACGGGTCGTGGCGGTCGGCGAGATCGGGCTGGATTATCATTACCGGCAGGAGGAGGATCCCGCGGAGACGGATCCGCCGCGCGAGGTGCAGAAGAAATGGTTTCTGCGGCAGCTTGCCCTCGCGCGGGAGCTGGATCTGCCGGTGGTGATCCATTCGAGGGATGCCGCCAAGGATACGCTCGCGATCATGCGGCAGGCCCATGCCGACGGGATCACGGGGGTGATCCACTGCTATTCCGGCAGCGTGGAGACGGCGCGGGAATATCTGGCGATGGGATATTTTCTCGGGATCGGCGGGGTGCTGACCTTTAAGAATGGACGGATGCTCCGCGAGGTCGCGGAGATCGCGCCGCTCACGCAGCTGGTGCTGGAGACCGATGCGCCGTATCTCGCGCCGGAGCCGCACCGCGGGAAACGTAACGATTCCGGTTATCTGCCGCTCGTGGTCCGGGAGCTCGCCCGGATCAAGGGGGTCTCCGAGGAGGAGGTCATCCGGGTGACGGAGGAGAATGCAAGGAGGCTGTACCGGATGGAAGGGAACGGAGAAATTGCATGAGAGAACCGCGGGAAAACAGGATCGGCGGGCAGCTGGCCGCAAGGGGCCTTGCTCCCAATAAACGTTTTGGACAGAATTTCCTGACAGACGAAGGGATCCTCGATCAGATCATCGATGCGGCGGAGCTTTCGCCGGAGGATACCGTACTCGAGATCGGGCCGGGGACGGGAGTGCTCACACGCCGGATCGCGGAGCAGGCCCGGAGGCTTGTCGCCGTTGAGATCGACCGGGGACTTGCGGGGATGCTGCAGGAGGAATTCTCCGGTGATTCCCGGATTTCCGTTATCAATGCCGATATCCTCAAGACGGATCTGCGGGAGGTCTTTGCGGACGTCCCCGCCGGTTCGGTCAAAGTCATCGCCAATCTTCCCTACTATATCACGACGCCGATCCTGCTCGCGCTCCTGCCGCAGACGGAACTGTTCTCCCGTTTTGTGGTGATGATGCAGCGGGAGGTGGCGGACCGGATGCAGGCGGGACCCGGGAACAAAGACTACGGCGCGCTCTCCCTCATCGTGCAATACTATGCGCTGCCGCGGATCGTGACGCTTGTTCCGCCCTCGGCTTTTTATCCGCAGCCGGAGGTGACCTCCGCCGTACTCCTGCTGGAGCGGACCGACAGGCCCCCGGTGTCCGTGGAGGATCCGGAGCGGATGTTCGCCCTGATCCGGGCGGCCTTCGGCAAACGCAGGAAGACTCTGGTGAATGCCGTGACCGGCGCGCCGCAGCTTGGGATCGATGCGGATCGTCTGAAGCAGGCACTCGCGGACTGTGGTCTTGCCGGAAATGTCAGAGGAGAGACACTCACTCTGGCCGATTATGCTGCTCTGACGGCGCATCTGACCTGAATCTCACATTCTTCCGACTGGAAACCTAATATTCTTCCGATTCAAAACCTCACATTCTTCCGACCGAAAATCTCACATTCTTCCGATTCAAAATTGATTTTTCTTCCGATTTGAGGTAAAATGAGCAGGAAAACCGGGGGATTTACCGGATCCGGAAATTAACATGCCGTATCGTTCGGGAGGGCTCAACGGGATGAAGAAAACGGAATATATCAACAGGTTATTTGACAGGACAGTGGAATTTTCCCTGAAGAGTAAAGGGGCGTTGGTGATCGTGGGCCCGAAATGGTGCGGCAAATCAACCACGGCAAAGAGATATGCCAAAACCGTGATGGACCTGATGCCGCCGGAATCAAGAAACGAGTTGGTCGAACTGGCCAAAATCTCGCCGTCCGCGTTTCTGAACTACGGCCCGAAACCGATACTGGTTGATGAGTGGCAGCATGTCGCTTTTATCTGGGATCAGGTGAAGTATGAGGTGGATCGGACAGGGGAATTCGGTCAGTATATCCTGACCGGCAGTGTGACGGATAAGAGCCGGACGGAACTCGAAACGGCGGACAGCCGGCATACCGGCAACGGCAGGATCGTCCGGCGGATGATGCGGACGCTGTCTCTTTATGAAACGGGGGAAAGCAACGGGGCTGTGTCCCTGCTTGATCTCAAAAACGGGAAGTTCTCGCAGGCCGTTTCCAAAAAGGACATTAATGATTATGCCTATTACATCTGCAGAGGAGGCTGGCCTGTCGCGATCGGCAAATCGAGACCGGTCGCCCTGGCCCAGGCGAGAGATTATTTCGAAGTCGTCGTGACGGACGACATCTTTTCATTGAAAGATATCCCGCTTAACAGGGACGAGCAAAAGGCGCGGAAACTCATGCGCTCCTATGCCAGAAATGTATCCATCGCCGCAGCGGATACGATCCTGCTGGAGGATTGCACCGGAGGAGATGCATCTTTTGATAAGGATGTATTTGCGAAATACCTGCATGCGCTCAGGAATCTGTATGTCATAGAAGAACTTCCGGCATGGAATCCGAACCTCAGAAGCAGGACAGCGATCCGGACGAAAGAGACAAGGCATTTTACGGATCCTTCGATCGGTGCCGCTGCGCTGGGGATCACACCGGAGGGGATCTTCCGGGATATCACGACCTTTGGTCTGCTGTTTGAATCATTGGTGGTGCATGATCTTAGGGTATACGCCGATGTGATCGGAGCCCGTGTATACAAGTACCGGGATTCCAAAAAAAGAGAAGCGGATGCCGTACTGCAGTATGATGACGGATCCTGGGCTTTGATCGAGGTCAAGCTGGGCGGAGAGGAGGACATCCGCAAAGCCGCGGATAATCTGATCCGGATCGCGTCCGACATCGATTGCGACAGGACCGGCAGACCGGCGTTCCTGATGGTGGTCACAAAGAATAAGGTGGCCTACCGGATGGAAAACGGCGTCTATGTCGTACCGTTATGCTGTCTGAAAGATTGAATTTGCTTTGATTTTCTATTGACAGCGGAAAAAACAAGTGTTAAACTCTTCCTTGCTGTTAGGAAACCGCATAAATATACGCGCTTCTAGCTCAGTTGGTAGAGCACCTGACTCTTAATCAGGGTGTCCAGGGTTCGAGTCCCTGGAGGCGCACGCCGAGTACTGATTTTGACGGTATATCCGCCGGGGTCGGTACTCTTTATTTTGCGCGAAAACTACGAGCCACGCACCGGTCTGCCCGGGAGAGGCTGCGGCGAGCTTGCTCGCAAGCAGCCTCATCCCGGGCATCCCGTATGCGGCGACAGCCGCGACCGAGCGAGCAGAGCTCGCGAGGGGTGCGTGGCTGAGTATGCGACAGCGGCGACAGCCGCGACCGAGCGAGCAGAGCTCGCGAGGAGTGCGTGGCTCGTATCGCTGCTTCATTTTAACGATTTACGTATTCCCCGTTCCCGTCCGTTGCGGTCCGACACCTTGCCAATGCAGAATTGTTAGAGAATCGGTTAAATTGCGTTGACAGATTGATATTCGCCGATGTATAATACAAATGGCAGGTTAATCGTTTTACCATTATCTGTTGAGGGGGATTCATGAAACTGGATAAGAAAAAGATCCGTGGTTACAGAGAGTTCCTTTATGTCCTTCCTTTCATTATCCTTGTCCTGATCTTTGCGTACTATCCGCTGTACGGCTGGACGTACGCGTTCTATGACTACAAGCCGCCGGCCCCTCTTTCCAGCGCGCCTTTTGTGGGCTTCAAATGGTTCACCTACATGCTCGACAATGAGATCAGGCGCAAGCAGATCTTCCAGGTGCTTTTAAACACCTTTGCGGTCAGCGGGCTGTCCATGCTGTTCTCCTGGTTCCCGATGATGTTCGCGGTCTTTCTGAATGAGATCGGCAACAAGGCTTTCAAGAAATTCGTTCAGACCGTCACGACGCTGCCCAACTTCATCAGCTGGGTGCTGGTGTATTCCATCGCGTTCTGCATCTTCAACAGCACGGGCGTGGTCAACACCATCCTGAAAGACACCGGGCTCATCCAGACACCGATCATGTTCCTGAAGTCCTCGGAGCACATCTGGTTCAAGATGTGGCTGTGGCTGACCTGGAAAAACGCGGGCTGGGCGGCCATCATGTACATCGCGGCCATCACCGGCATCGACGAGGAGCTGATCGACGCGGCCAGAGTGGACGGCGCCAACCGCTGGAAGATCATCTGGCACATCACGATCCCCAGTATCCTGCCGACCTATCTGGTGCTGCTGTTCCTCAACATGGCCAATTTCCTCTCCAACGGCATGGAACAGTTCTTCGTCTTCCAGAATAACTTCAATAAAGACTACATTCAGGTGCTGGATCTCTACGTCTACAATCTGGCCATGGGCGGTGGCGGATATTCGCTGGCCACCGCGATCGGCATCCTGAAGAGTGTGGTCAGTATCGTCCTGCTGTGCGTGATGAACACGATCTCCAAGGCTACGAGAGGGGAGGGATTCATCTGATGGCCGATGTGAAGAAGAGGAAGTTTAAGAGACAGGATCCGGTCGATCTGGTGATGCATATCGTCACCTATATCGTGTACTCGTTCTTTGCTTTTGTCTGCGTATACCCGTTCTACTATATATTTATCAATACGATCAGTTCCAATGACCTGAGCGCGCGCGGCAAGATCACCTTCTGGCCGAAGGAGCTCCATTTCACCAACTATGTCAATGTCTCCCATATCCCTTCGCTGATGGGGGCTTTCCGGATCTCTCTGGGGCGTACCGTGATCGGGACGATCCTCACGGTGGTGGCCTCGGCGTTCCTGGGCTATATGTTTACGAGGGAGACCATGTGGATGCGCAAGTTCTGGTACCGCCTGGTGGTAGCCACCATGTATTTCAACGCCGGTATCATCCCGTTCTTCATCACCATGAAGAATATCGGACTGTACAATAATTTCCTGGTCTACATCCTGCCCACCGTGGTGGCTCCGTTCTACATCGTCCTGTGTAAGACTTTTGTGGAATCGGTGCCCAAGGAACTGACGGATGCGGCGGAGCTGGACGGAGCGGGGACGCTGCGCACCTTTATCTCGGTGATCGTACCGGTCATCAAGCCGATCCTGGCCACGGTGGCGATCTTCTCCGCGGTGGGTCAGTGGAACAGCTTCCAGGATAATCTGCTCCTGGTCAGCGATCCCAATCTGGCGACCCTGCAGTTTACCCTGTATCAGTACATCAATCAGGCGAGCTCCTTAAAAGCTCTCGTCAACAGCACGGGCAATGCCGCTTCACTGGCTGCCTCGCTGGCGCACGCGGCCACCGCGACCTCGATCCGCATGACGGTTACCATCGTCGTTGTGGCACCCATCCTGCTGGTCTACCCGATCTTCCAGCGGTATTTTGTCAAGGGTATCATGATCGGGGCTGTCAAGGGTTAGTTCTGGTCCCTCCGGGGGCTATGCAACTGTCAATTCACAAAAGGGAGGTAGCAAATGAATACTAAGAGAATCGTTTCATTGTTTGCCGCCGGAGCATTGGTCCTCGGGACCCTTGCCGGATGCGGCGGCGCGGCCACGCAGCCTGCGGGTTCCGGACAGACGGATACCCAGCCCGCTGCGACGGAAGCCAAGGCGGATACCGCTGCCGCGGACACGCCGGCGGCGGATGCCGGAAGCGGCGAAGCCATGATGATCGAGGTTTACGACGCGGCCGCCAACTATCAGGGTCTTCAGACCGGATGGTTTGATAAGGTCGTCAAGGACCGCTTCAATATCGATCTGAACATCATCGCCCCTCAGGTGGCCGGTGACGCGATCTATCAGACCCGTACCCAGTCCGGCAACCTCGGCGACATCGTCCTGCTTGACTCCGTGGACTTCGCGGACTGCGTCAAGGAAGGCCTCATCAAGGATATCACGGCGGATCTGCCCAACTATCCCAACCTCGCCGCTTACATGGACCAGATCAAGGTCTACAACAGCGGTCTGGAAGGCAACAACGGCGAGATCTTCGGTATCCCGACCCAGATGATGAACACGTCCCCGACTTCCTACTCTCAGGATGTCATCTATTCCAGCCCGCTGCTGCGCTGGGATTACTATCAGGAACTCGGCTGCCCGGACATCAAGGATCTGGACGATCTCGTGGATGTTCTCGGCCAGATGCAGAAGGCTCACCCCACCAACGATGCCGGTGATCCCTGCTATGCAGTTTCCCTGTGGCCCGACTGGGACGGCAACGACAACATGCTCGGTATCGCCAATGTTGTTCAGCTGACCACCTGGTACGGCGAGAAGATCAAGGATTCCGCGATCCTCAAGGCGGACGGCAAGACCTTCACGCCCCTCACGGACAAGACCGCGACCTACTACAAGATGCTCAAGTTCCTGAACAGCCTCTACAGAGCGGGCCTTGTGGATCCCGATTCCGGCGATCAGGACTGGAATGCCGCCTGCGCCAAGATGAGCGCCGGCCAGGTCAACATGTTCTGGTACAGCTGGCAGGTCGGTTTCTGGAACAGCCAGGAACGTCTTGACAACGGCACAGCCATGATCTTCGTCCCCGTCGGTGATCAGAACTACTATGTCGATGCGGATGCCTACTACGGCAGCGGCCGTGTGTTCGGTGTCGGCTCCGGCGTCGATGGCGAGAAGTATGAGACCATCATGAAGTTCCTCGATTGGTATGCTTCTCCGGAAGGCCTTGAGTTCCAGCATGCCGGCATCAAGGATTTCAACTACACGGTCGGCAGCGACGGCAAGTACACCGCGATCAACGACAATGCGCTGATGGACAACCTCCCGGTTCCCGAAGAGTACGGCGGGGCAGGCTACAGCGACGGCAACAACCAGATCAACGAGTGGATCGTGAGCGCGAACTCCGTCAATCCGAACACCGGCGAGACCTATGCCAAGGATTACTGGGCATCCTGGAAGGCTTCCACGCAGACACAGATGAAGAAGGACTGGGCGGCGAAGTTTGGCGCTGCAGAGCCTGCAGAGTGGATGAAGAAGAACAACAAGCTCGTCATCAGCCCCAACGTAGCTGTGACGCTTGTCTCCGACACGCCTGACATCTCCCTCATCCGTAACTCCTGCGAAGAGAAGCTGGAGGAGTATTCCTGGCAGATGATCTTCCTCAATGACGACGCAGCCTTTGATGCGAAGTGGGATGAGATGGCGGCCACCCTGGATGGTCTCGGCTTCCAGGATCTGTACAACTTCGACGTTGCGAAGTGGCAGCCTCAGATCGATGCGAAGAACGCACTTAAGTAAGTTCTGAGCAGGCATATGAAATGAAGCAGGGGGAGCCATCGGCTCCCCCTGTTTTGCCTGACGCCGGGCATCGTATTTCTTTGACAATCGCACGGCGCTATGATAAACTACCAGATATGGTATTTTTGGGGGCATTTTCACAATCCATTGTGGAAATCATGGACAGAAGCGGCATTGCCGCGGGGTGAGACGCGTTGGATAAATACGAGTACAAGCTCAGGGCGGACGAGATCAAGACACTGATCGGCGAGGGGCGCTATGCGGAAGCCGTGCAGATCGCCGACACGATCGACTGGCGCAAGGTCAAGAGCGTACAGATGCTCTGCACCATCGGCGATCTGTACAAGATCAACCGCAGATACAATGAGAGCCGGGAGATCCTGCTGCTCGCCAATGCCCGCTACCCCGACGGCCGCTATATCATCTACTCTCTCTGTGAACTCTCCATCAAGCTGCAGGATATCCTCCGGGCGACGGAGTATTTCAAGGAATTCGTCCGTGTCGCACCCCACAACACCAGCCGTTACATCCTCCAGTATAAACTGTATGTGGCCCAGGACGTGAGCCTCGAAGAGCGGATCGCAGTGCTGCAGGAATTCAAGAAGCACGACTACCGTGAGAAATGGGGTTACGAACTGGCATTTCTGTATAACCGTGTCGGACTCAGGACCGAGTGCATCGAGGAATGCGATGATCTCTTCCTGTGGTTCGGCGGCGGCCGCTATGTCATCAAGGCGCTGGAATTAAAGGCACTGCATGAGAAGCTCTCCCCCGAACAGCAAAAGGTGTATGACCGCTATAAGGCTTCCGGCGGGGAGGTCACCGCACCGGAGCCCGCGGAGAGCGCAGGCTATGACAGCGAACGCGATGAGATGGGGCATGACGAGGAAACCCCCAAAGCGAAGGAAGACGGCGAATTCCACGTCAAGACCGTGGATGTGGGCCAGTATAACACGATCAACCTGCAGCAGGTCATCGCCGAGAGCCTGAAGGAACTGCAGAAAAAGGGCGCGGCTCCCGTTCCGCAGGAGACCAGGGCCATGGAGAGCGTTCCCGCGCCGAAGCAGGAAGAGCTCGCGAGCACCGGTGATACCGGGATCCTGGGGATCACCGAGGAGGGGCTCGAGTCTTACGAGGACGGCACACAGGAAGCAGCCGCGGAGCAGAACAGAGCAGCGGCGGAGCAGGCGGTCCTGTCGGCGGATACCCGCGCGATCGGGGCGCCGGTGACACCGCGCGTGCCCGTGGATACGGCACAGGCGATCCCGATGGTCACGGCGGACGGGCCCGCACCCGGGACACCGCCCCGGCCGGCCACCCCGGATCCGGGCCGGAATGCAGTGGAGGAGAGTCTCCGGCATGCGACACAGAGCATTGCTTCGGATGATACGATCTGGATGCCCGGCGTGACAGAGATCGCACGCTATGCCAAGAAGCAGGGCATCGCAGGGGATTTTGCACAGGAAGAGGCCCCGGTCCCCGTGCAGGAGGCCGCTCCCGAGGAGCCGGTCTTTGCACAGGAGGAGATCAACCGGCAGGTTATCGCGCAGGCGACCGGAGAGATCGTCCTGCCCGAGAGCGTCGTGCCGGTCGTTCCCGTGCCGGCGGAAATGCAGCAGGCTCCGGAACCGGTACCCGTGCAGCGCGAGGAGGAGCCTCCGGCGGCTGATCCGGAAACCGAAGAGCGCCGGGTCCAGGATGAAGCAAAGAAGCTCCGCGCCGAGGAGCGCCGGGCTGAATTAAGGAGCAGAGAGAAACGCGGCCGGGTTCGCGAGGTATCCTCCGATACCCGCAGGCTCGGACAGACCAGAGAATATATCCCTGTTGCCCGCATGGATCAGGCGGTGGAGGAAGCCCTCGGCGAACCCTCTGCGTCCGGTGCGGAGCATACGCCGGTGGCGATCCCCAGAGAGGAGATCCGTCCGGCCGGAGAGGAAGAGGCAGCAGCCGCGCCGCATCACAATGTGATCCGGCCCAACAGGCGGCCTGACGGTTCGGCTTATGACAATCTGCTGGCGCAGGGCGCCGACGGCCAGATCAGCATGGCCGTGGAGGAAGGCAGCAGCACCGAGCGTCAGATCACCGGTCAGATCAGTATCGAAGAGCTGCTGACCGGCTGGGAGAATTACAAGAACGCCAGACAGAAGCAGCAGATCGAAGGGGTCAAGGAGCATGTCCGGCAGAATACGGACGAGCTGTTCCGCAGTTATGAGGAGCAGCGGCAGCTGGCGGAGATGCTGGAGAAGAATGATCCGGAAGGCCGTGTGCGCGAGGTCGTGAAGCCCGGTACGGATGCGCTGGAGGACAATCCGCCCACGCTGTGGTCGTCCGGTGAGGAGACCGGAGAGACGGCACCTGCCGCACCGGAGGATGCGGCAGCAGCGGCGGCTGTCGCCGCAGGGGTGGCTGCAGCCGCGGGAGCAGCGGCGGTCGCCGGAGAAGCAGAGAGTCCCGCGGACATGATTTCGCCTGAAGAGCCTGCGGAAACGGAGGTTTCTCCCGAAGAGAAGCCCGCGGAAGAAGCGCCCGATGAGAGCGGACCTGCCGCGGAGAAAGAGCCGGAAGAGACGGAAGCGGCTGCGGAGGGGCAGTCCGGAGAGACACCGGAGGAGTCCGCAAAAGAAAAGACGCCCATGAGCAAGGAGGAGATCGCCCATCAGCTGGCGATTCTGGAGGGCCGCATCGATCCCGATACGCCGGTGGAGGCACCGACCGGCAAAGCGGATGACGAAGAGTTAAAGAACGCCGAGAGCGCCGGCCCCCTGCCGGATGAAGAGGCGGTACGGGAGGCGATCCAGCCCGCAGAGGAGCCTTCGGAGGATGGCGCCGCGGACAAAGAGCATGCCTCTGCCGATGCGGACACAGAGGGGGATGAAGGCGAGGACGAGCATGTCCTGCGTGTCATGACGCCGGAGGAAAAGGAACTGTTCGGACCTTATATCCACCGGAAGCGCTCCCGCAAGCAGATCATCCAGGCGATCGATTCCCTAAGCCTCGCACCCTACACCGGCAATGTGATCATCACCGGCGAGGAGGGTGCCGGCACCATCAATCTGGCCAAGGGTCTCATCCGTTCCGTGCAGCTGTCGGATGCGAATTTCTCCGGGCAGATTGCCAAGATCTCCGGCCGCGCGATGAACCGCAAGCGGGTCGACGCGATCGTGGACAAGCTCACCGGCGGCGCGCTGATCATCCAGGGTGCGTCCTCGATGAACAATGAGACCACCAAGGCGCTGCTAAAGGCGCTCGAGAGCGAGAACAAGGGGATCATCGTGGTCCTCGAGGATACCCGCAAGGGCATTGAGAAATATCTGAAGAAGCATCCCGAGATCACGGAGTGCTTCAATGTCCGCGTGGATGTGGAAGCGCTCGCCACGAGAGAGCTGGTGGCTTATGCCAAGCAGTATGCCCTGGATAAGGAATACTCGATGGATGAATTCGCCATGCTGGCGCTGCACAAGCGGATCGACGAGATGCAGACCGCCGAGCACGAGGTGACGATCGCGGAGGTGCGGGATCTGGTGGATGAGGCGATCAGCCGCGCGACCAGAAAAAATCCCTCTCATTTCTTTGATATTTTACTTCAAAAGAGGTATGATGAAGAAGACATGATCATTCTTCGGGAGAAGGATTTCCTGCGATAGGTTCTTTGCCGCATCTGCCGGGTATCGCGGGGATGAAAGGAGACTTGCGGTATGGCGACAGAGCGTGTGTTCATTTCCCAGGACGATGAGTATCTCTTCGGTCAGGGTACCCACTACGACATCTATCAGAAGCTCGGTTCCCACCCCTCCGTGGAAAACGGAAAGAAGGGGATCTTCTTTGCCGTCTGGGCGCCCAATGCGGCCAGCGTCCATGTGGTGGGAGATTTCAACAACTGGAACGACACCATGCACCCCATGCACCGTCAGGGGGAAATGGGGATCTTTACACTCTTTGTCCCCGGTCTGGGCGAGGGAGAACTCTACAAGTATCTGATCACGACTCCCGCCGGCGAGCGTCTCTACAAGGCGGATCCTTATGCCAACTGGGCGGAGCTGCGTCCCGGCACGGCTTCCCGGACCGTCGATCTCTCGGATTTCAAATGGTCCGACGGCAAGTGGTTCGATCATTTCAAGGGGAAGGACATTTATGAGGAGCCGCTCGCCATTTACGAGTGCCAGATCGGTTCCTGGATGAAGCATCCGGACGGTACGGAGGACGGTTTCTACAACTACCGGGATTTCGCCGACCGCATCGTTGATTATCTCAAGGAGATGCGCTACACGCACATCGAACTCATGGGTATCGCCGAGCATCCGTTCGACGGTTCCTGGGGCTATCAGGTCACGGGCTATTATGCCCCCACGGCCCGCTACGGGACCCCCAAGGATTTCATGTATCTGGTGAACAAGCTTCATAAGAACGGTATCGGCGTGATCCTGGACTGGGTGCCGGCGCATTTCTGTCCGGACGAGCACGGCCTCTCCCGTTTCGACGGATCCTGCATCTATGAGCATCCCGATCCGCGCAAGGGCGAACATCCCGACTGGGGGACCAAGATCTTTAATTTCGAGCGCAACGAGGTCCGCAACTTCCTCATCGCAAACGCGCTCTTCTGGATCCGTCAGTTCCATATCGACGGGCTGCGCGTGGACGCGGTCGCTTCCATGCTCTATCTTGATTACGGCAAGCAGGCCGGCCAGTGGGTCCCGAACAAGAACGGCGGCAACGAAAACCTCGATGCCATCGCCTTTTTCAGGCATCTGAACAGCGTGGTCCGGGGCACCTATCCGCAGATCCTCATGATCGCGGAGGAGTCCACGGCATGGCCCAATATCTCCGGCCCCATCGGCGGCGACGGCCTGGGCTTTACCTATAAGTGGAACATGGGGTGGATGCATGATTTCTGCGAGTATATGAAGCTCGATCCCGTGATGCGGGGCGGCGCGCACCATATGCTCACCTTTGCCATGAGCTACAACGGGGCGGAGCAGTATATCCTGCCGCTCTCCCACGACGAGGTCGTGCATCTGAAGTGTTCCATGGTGCAGAAGATGCCCGGCTACGAAGTGGACAAGTATGCCAATCTCCGTGTGGGTTACACCTTTATGTTCGGGCATGCCGGTAAGAAGCTCCTGTTCATGGGGCAGGATTTCGGACAGGAGAGAGAATGGAGCGAACAGCGCGAGCTCGACTGGTTCCTGCTGGACCGGGACCTGAACCGCGGCATGAAGGAGTATGTGGGCGAACTGCTCGCGCTCTACCGCGACTATCCCGCCATGTATAAAAAGGATCACGGCTTCGACGGCTTTACCTGGATCAACGCCGACGACAAGGACCGCAGCGTCTACAGCTTCTACCGCAAGGACGATACGGGGAAGAACTGCGTGCTGTTCGTCCTCAATTTCACGCCGATGGAGTGGAAGGGCTACAAGACGGGCGTCCCGGCGGGCGGCGAATACCGGCATGTGCTGGACAGCGCCGAGACCCGGTTCGGCGGCTTCGGTACCGGAGTCCCCAAAAAGATCAAAGCCGTAAAGGAGAACTGCGATTATCTGGATTATTCGCTGACCATGGATCTGCCGCCTTACGCCGCGGAGGTCTTTGTCTTTGATCTGGAAAAGAAAGCGCCGGCGAAGAAGGCTGTTGCCGCGAAGAAACCTGCCGCAAAGAAGACTGTGGCAAAGAAAGCGCCGGCAAAGAAACCGGCAGCTAAGAAACCGGCCGTAAAGAAGCCCGCAGCGAAGAAGAAGACCAAATAAGTAAAGGAATCGACAGGTTCAGCCGAAATAAAGTGTGACAGGCACGGATGCCGTCACACTTTTTGCTTTTCGGGGGATATGCGAAGGGATGCGCAGTCAGGCTCTCCGAGGGACAGGCAGCACAGCATTCTTCCGAAAGGATAACACTGATGAAGATCAACATGGAAGACCTCAACCAGGGCATCCGTCCGGATCTGCAGGCAGGGAACGCGGCAGCACCGTCTCCCCTGTCTTCTTTTGCGCTCGCAAAGGGCGCAGGCGCGGGCAGCGGCCGTGTACAGGATGTGATCGCGGTGGATCTGACCACCAGCCGCTTCGGCAGCAACGCCTATGCGGAGCGCAGGCGCGGAGCGGCGGAGATCCCCGGGAACGACGATCAGATCGACATGGCGGAGCGCAACGCCATGATCCTCTTATCCAATACCCTTTCGGGGGAAGATTACGCCAAAGCCATGGAGGACGGCTATCAGCCCGGCGATACCGGGGTTTCGGAGAGCGTCACGATCCTCGACCGGATCAAGACAGCGATGATCCGCGGCGGTACCGAGGTCGCGGGCTTCACGGATGAGATCGACCGGGAGACCCTTGTGGCGGTCACCGGTTCGGAAGCCACTGCCGCCGCTCTGGAAAAGAGCTTTGCCGAAAACGATCTCCCTGCCGATGAAGAACTCTTCAAAGAAGCGGCCGACGCGGTGCGGCAGGCAGAGAGTCTGCAGGAGCCCGCGGGTCCGGCCGTGAAATTCCTCGTTGAGAACCAGATGGACCCCACGATCCGCAATATCTATCTGGCGGAAAGCGCCACCAACGGAGACAATGCCTCCGCCGGCGGCTTCTACCGGCAGGAGGGCGGCTATTACGCCCGCAAGGCGGACGGGGCCGATATGGACAAACTTGCCGGACAGATCGCTGCCGTGGTGCGCGAGGCGGGTTTTACGCCGGAGGAAGCGGGAGAGGAGGCCCGGTGGCTCATTTCCAATGATATCCCGCTGACCGGGGAGACGCTGCGGCGCGTGATGGAGCTGGAGAGTGTGGACTTCCCGGTGACGGCGACAGTCGCGGCCAATGCCGCAGCTGCCGCGCTCGCGGACGGACATCCGGCGCTGGACGGGAATCTGGCGGATCCCGTGAGCCTGAACCGCAAGGCGGTCGAACTCCTGAAGAGACAGGATCTCGAGGAGGCGAGACTCTACATGTCCGCGGAGGTGAACCGTCGCCTCCTGGACAAGGGCGTCCGGATCGATACCCTGCCGATGGAGGAGCTGATCGATGAGTTAAAGAACGCCCGCGCGGAGATCGCCGGGGAACTCTTCCCGGAGGAGACCGCCGGCGCGCCGCAGGGGATGCGGACGGCGGAGGAGAAGTATACGCTCTTTGAGGCCTCTCTGGCGGGGGTGCAGACGATCCGCACGGCACCGGCGGCTCTCATCGGGGAGCAGACGGAGACGGTCGCAGCCGGCACCCTGCAGGAGATCGCGACGCTGGGAGAAAGCGCCGCACAGCGGTTTGCCCGCGCGGAGAGCACCTATGAGGCGGTGGGGACACAGGTCCGTGCCGATCTGGGCGACAGCATCTCCAAGGCGTTCCGCAATGTGGATGAGATCCTCCGCGATCTCGGGATGGAGGAGAACGCCGACAATGCGCGCGCGGTCCGGATCCTCGGGTACAACCGGATGGAGATCTCAACGCAGGCCGTGGAAGAGGTCCGCGCAGCCGATGCGAAGCTCAGGGACGTGACGGACCGCTTAAAGCCGGGTGCCGTGTTATCCCTGATCCGGGACGGCCTGAACCCGCTGAACATGACGCTGAACGAACTCTCCGATGCGCTCGGGGAACGCGGGGAGCAGGATGACACGCCGGCGGAGAAGTACGCGCGCTTCCTCATGCAGCTCGAGCGGCATCAGGAGATCACCGGTGCCGAGCGGGAAAGCTACATCGGGATCTACCGCCTCTTCCGGCAGCTGAAGAAGACGGATCATGCGGCGATCGGCACACTGTTGAATGAAGGCGCGGAGATGACGATCGGCAATCTCCTCACGGCGAACCGCTCGCTCAAAACCGCCGCCCGCGGGATCGACGCCAGAGTGGATGACGGGTTTGCCGGGGTGAACGGCGGCTATAGGACGCCCTCCATTTCGGCGCAGATCGAGTCGGCCTTTGTCTATTACAGTGCGCAGGCGGACAGCGTGTATGAGCATATGGATGCGTCGGCCCTCGCGGAAGCGGCGCCGACCGATGCGACGACACTGCCGGAGCTGGCTGCCGCACTGGAGCAGAGCGAAGGCAATGTGCAGATCGACAGGTCCGTGGCACAGGAGCAGGCCCGGTCGGTGCGTGAAGAATTGTCCGGTCCCGCGGCGGAGCGCGCGGCGGAAGAACTGGAGGCATTCGGTGTCCGCCTGACTCCGGATTCGATCGGCGCGATGCGCGCCCTGCAGCAGGGACGGCGCCGTTCCGGCAGTGTCTGGAACGCGCTCTCCGATCTGGCATCCCGCGCTTCCTCCGGAGACACGCTGGAGCGGGCCATGGACGAACTGACCGCGGCGGTGAGCGACGGGGCACAGATGGAAGAACTCTACCGGGATAAGACGCAGGAGATGAAGGAAGCGCTGGATGAGATGATGGAGGAGACGGAATCCGTCATCGACCTGCAGACCATGATCCTCGCGAAAAAGCAGCTTACCGTGGCAACGGCACTGGCGGAGAGGAACAGCTACGATATCCCCGTCGAGATCGACGGACGGCGGGTGGATCTGCATGTGACACTTGTGTCGGAGGAAGGGACCGGGAGCCTGATGCGCGCGTCGGTGCCCACATCGGATCACGGGATACTCACCCTGTCCCTGGCCATGGGGGAGGAAGGGCTTCGCGGTGTGCTCAATACCGCGGAGCCGGAGAGACCGGATGTGGAGGAGTATCTCACGGCACTGCGGGCACATTTCCTCGAGGGGCTCAGGGCGGATACACCCGTCCGGGACGCGTCGGATATCAAGTTCGTCTACCGCGCCGGGGAGGGGACGCAGCTGTCCGCGGATCCCGGGGAGAGCGTGGGGGACGATGAAATGCTGTTTCTGGCAGGCGCCTTTGTGCGGGCCGTGGCGAAGACGGTATAGAAAAACAGGATCTGTCCGATATATATTAAGTGAGGATACCGGAAGGAGGTACGTCGATGAGAGTAAACTACAATGTATCCGCGATGGTGGCGCAGAACGCGCTGGCGAACAACGACAAGAAGGTCAATGATTCCCTGGGGAGGCTTTCCAGCGGTCTCAAGATCGTGGGCGCCAAGGACAATCCGTCCGGACTGGCCATGTCCCGCAGGATGAACGCGCAGATCAAGGCGATGCAGAAGGCCAACGACAGCTCGAGCGACGGGATCAACATCATCAAGACCGCCGACGGCGTGCTCGGTGAGATCCACAGCATCCTCCAGCGCATGAACGAGCTCGCGGACAAGGCGGCCACGGGCACGCTGCAGGATATCGACCGTCAGTACATACAGGATGAGATCTCCAATCTGAAGCAGGAGATCCAGCGTATCTCCGACACCACCGAGTTCAACGGACAGAATCTCCTGGACGGCACCTTTGACTATCGCGGCTATGCCACCGTCGGCGGCACGACGCATTCGACGATCAAGGTGGCGACTTTCTCCCAGGAGATGGATACGGGCAATTTCCAGATCACGGGTCTTAAGGTGAAGCTCATCGACGAGACCGATCCCGATCTGCAGATCAAATTAAAGAACAACGCGTTCGATGACAACGCCAAGGCGCTGGATCCGGAGACGCTCGATGTGAGCGCGCTTAAGATCGTGGATGCGAACGATCCCTCGCGTGTCATCATGGATGCCGCGACCGATACGATCTCCGCGGTCGTGAAGGGGGATCAGGTGACGCTGCGCAACGATGCCGGCAAGTCCATCACGCTGCAGCTCGACGAGGACATCAACGGGACGCAGATCGATGTGGAGCTGACGCACATCGGTTCCATGACGATGCAGGTGGGCGCCAATGAGGGCCAGACCATCGATATCAAGATCCCCGCGATCAATCTGACAAACCTCGGGATCCGGTTCACGGATGTGTCGAGAGAAGACTGGGCGCGCGACGCCATCAATGAGATCGAGAGCGCGATCGACTTCGTGACGAGGCTGCGCAGCAATCTGGGTGCTTACCAGAACCGTCTGGAGCATACCGTCTCCAATCTGGATGTGAATGAGGAAAACCTGACGGCCGCGTATTCCCGTATCGTGGACGTGGATATGGCGGAGGAGATGACACAGTATTCCACCATGCAGGTCCTGACACAGGCCGGGATCTCCATGCTGGCGCAGGCCAATCAGCGGCCGGCGGATCTGTTGCAGCTGCTGCAGTGACAGAGTAGAATGAAGCCGTAGTTGTAGTGCGGGATCTCCCGCCCCGGAAAGGAACCGTAACATGACAGAAGAGCAGAAACAGGCATATACCAGACGGATCACGCAGGCCAACAAGACGCAGCTGGTGACGATCCTCTATGAGATGACCGCGGATTACATGAAGGACGCGCGCGCGGCGATCGCGGCCGGCAATAAGGAAGAGACGGATCTGCAGATCAAACACGCGCAGGGCTGTGTGGATCAGCTGATCCACGGGCTGGACATGAAGGTCGAGATCTCCAACAATCTGCTGCAGCTGTATCTGTTTGCGAAGCAGGAGCTGATCAAGGCGGTGACGGATCACGATCCGCAGCATTTCGACAACGCCTCGATCGTCATCGACGGACTGCATGAGACCTATCTCAAGCTGGAACAGATGGATGATTCCGCGCCCGAGATGGAGAACACGCAGTCGGTCGTGGCGGGCATGACCTACGGACAGGGCGGGCTCAATGAGGCGCTTGCAAATCCGGACGCGAACCGCGGATTTAAGGCTTAAACCGAACATGTCAAAAATGACCCCCTGAAAATCGCATATTTTTGTGCAACTTGCCAGCCCCCGGTTTTTTGACCGGGGGCTTTTGCTGTTTTTGAGACTCCGTTTTTGTGCAATCTGCCGAAAATGCGAAAAGGTACTTGCAATCCGTTTCCGCCTTTGGTAGCATCATCCCACCGGCGCCGGTTCCGGCGCGATTCTTCCCACATTATGATCATACCGATCGGAGACGGATCCGATCTCACCCGGAGGCTTTCCTCCGGCGGGTCTCTTTCATTTCCTGTCTGTTGATCCCAAGGAAAAGAGGACATGACCATCATCATTCTGAGTTCGCTTCTGCTGGGTGCCGCGGCATCCGATTTCCGGAAGCATAAGATCTATAATCTCTGGGTCCTGCCGCATCTGGCGGCGGGCTTTCTTCTGGCGGTGCGGGACGGTGGAGCGGCCGGCGCGTGGAGCGCGCTTCTCTCCATGGGACTTTCTTTTGCGATGCTGTTCCCCGTGTACCTGGCCGGCGGGATCGGCGCGGGGGACGTGAAGCTGTTTGCGGCGGCGGCACCTTTTCTGGATCTCCGGGAGGTCGGGATCTGCGTCCTGCTCTCTTTTGTGATCGGCGGTGTGATGTCCGCGGGAGTGCTGCTCGCGGGGAAGGGGCGGAAGTACCGGATCCGGTTTGCGATCCCGATCCTCATGAGTGTGGCGTTTATTTTCGGAGGAAAGATATGAAGGAAGCCGATATCGTGATCATTGACGGCGACGCCGACTATTGCCGCAGACTGGACGGGGCGCTCAGGGCGAGGCTGTCCCTGCCGGTGCGGGTCCATGATTACACGCAGCCGGAGGCGCTGGCCTCCTATGAGAACAGACAGCAGACCGCCGCCGTCCTCATCGCGGAGCGGGAGATCGGCCGGACCGACTTAAGCGGGTTTCCGCGGGTGGTCGTCCTGTCGGAGGGGATGCAGGTGCCGGTCGAAGCAGAGACCGTGCGCCGGGTGAACAAATACGGCGGGGTCAACACGGTGATCCGTGTCATCAATGAACTGGTGTCGGAGATGCCGGATCTGTTTGAAGTCCTGCGGGATCCGGAGCAGGAGCGGGCGAAACTCATCGGCTTCTTTTCCCCTCTGGGGAGATGTCTGCAGACGACGGCCGCCCTTACCTGCGGACAGCTGCTGGCGCAGCAGAGCAGGGTGCTGTTCCTGAGTCTGGAGCCGTTCTGCGGTCATCCGGTCACGGGAGAGAACGGGGGAGGGGATCTCTCGGAACTCCTGTATTATCACGAACTGGAGCCGGAGAAGCTTGCTTTTCATGCGGCCCGGGCGAAGATCTCCGTCGGTCCGCTGGATGTGATCCCTCCGCCCGGCGTCTATACGGCGATCACGGAGACGGAGGGGGAGCGGTGGAGGGAGTTCTTTCTCCGGCTTGCCGCGGACGCGGGGTATGAGGTCATCCTGGCGGATCTGTCGGTGTGTGTCCGGGGATTGTTCGAGCTGATGCGCGAAATGGATCTTCTCTACAGGATCTGCCGCGGGGATCCCGTGTCGGCCGCGAAAGAGAGGCAGTATGAACTGACGCTCAAGCGCACCGGGTTCGAGGATCTGAGCGTCTGCACGAAGCGGCTGGAACTGCCGGTGTTTTCGCGGCTCCCGGCGGATCCCGCACATTACGGGACGGGGGAACTGGCGGGGTACATGAGGCAGGAGCTGATGCAGGACGGGTTGCTTGGCGGAGGAGAAAGATGAGCAGATCGGATACGAGGAATGGGAGGGACCCGCATGACGTCACATGAGCAGCTGCGGACGGAACTCCGGGAGGCTCTGCTGCAGCAGATGGATTATTCACGGGAGATCTCCGATGAGGAGATGTATGAGCAGATCGACCGGCTGATCCTCTCCACGGCCAGAGAACAGGCGGTCCCTATCGGGGAGAGGAAGAAGCTTCGGGCGGAGCTCTTTTCATCGGTCCGGCAGCTGGATGTGCTCCAGTGTCTGGTGGATGATCCGGGGGTTACGGAGATCATGGTGAACGGGCCGGATCATATCTTTATCGAGCGGGAGGGCCGGCTTTTCCGTTACGAGACGAATTTTTCCGACCGGGAGAAGCTCGAGGATGTGATCCAGCAGATCGTGGCCAAGTGCAACCGTGTGGTCAATGAGGCATCGCCCATCGTGGACGCGAGACTGGAGAACGGCTCCCGCGTGAACATCGTCCTGGACCCCATCGCGCTGAACGGTCCCATCATCACGATCCGCCGTTTCCCCGAGCACCCGATCACGATGGAGAAGCTGGTGGAACTGGGATCCGTCACGGGCTATCTGGTGAAATACCTGGGCACACTCGTGCGGGCGGGATACAACATCTTCATTTCCGGCGGGACCGGGTCCGGGAAGACCACCTTTTTGAACGCCCTGTCGGACAGCATCCCGGCGGACGAGCGGGTGATCACGATCGAGGACAATGCGGAGCTGCAGATCCGGCATGTGCCCAATATCGTGCGGATGGAGGCGCGCAATGCCAATGTTGAGGGCTGTAAAGAGATCTCCATCCGGGATCTGATCAAGGCGTCGCTGCGTATGCGCCCCGACCGGATCATCGTCGGAGAGGTGCGCGGGTCCGAGGCGATCGACATGGTGCAGGCGATGAATACGGGGCATGACGGCTCCATGTCCACGGGACATGCCAACAGTGCGGCGGATATGCTCTCGAGACTGGAGACGATGATCCTGATGGGGATGGAGCTGCCGCTGCCGGCGATCCGCGGTCAGCTGGCCTCGGGGATCGATATCATCGTGCATCTGGGGAGGCTCAGGGACCGCACCCGCAAGCTCCTGTCCGTATCGGAGGTGACGGGAGACATCGATCCGGCAAGCGGGAGGATCCGTCTGCGCACCCTGTTTCGTTTCCGCGAGACGGGCACGTCACCGGACGGACATGTGCTGGGGGAATTTGTGAGAGAGGAGGAACTGTACAATGTCGGAAAATTACAGGCAGCAGGTGAGAGGCTTCCGGCCTGAGCCGGGGGACTGGAAGATCCTGGTAAAGGGGATCGGGATCATCGCTTTGTTCGCGTATTTCTTCTACCGGTCTGCGATCGCTTTTGCGGCGCTCCTGCCGTTGCTCATCCCGTTCACCATCAAAGAGAAAAGAGATCTCGCGATGAAGCGCTCCCGGGAGATCGGGATCCAGTTCCGCGATGCGATCCTGTCGGTCTCCACGAATCAGAAAGCGGGATATTCCGTGGAGAACGCGTTCGGAGAGGCGGTGAACGATATGGTGCTGCTCTACGGGAAGAACAGTCTCATTGTGAAGGAACTCTCCCTGGTCATGAAGGGGCTCCGCAACAATGTGACGCTGGAGCGGCTGCTCACGGATCTTGGAGAGCGATCCGGAAATCCGGATGTGGCGGAATTCGCGCAGGTATTTGCCGTGGCCAAGCGAAGCGGAGGCAACATGACGCAGATGATCGGGGATACGGCGGAGGTCATCGGCGAGCGGCTTTCCGTTGAGAATGAGATCGATGTCCTGCTCGCGTCCAAAAAGATGGAGGCAAAGATCATGGAGGTGGTGCCGTTTTTCATCATCCTCTATATCGGGATCACCTCACCGGGTTTTTTTGATCCGCTCTACCACAATATGACCGGGATCCTGATCATGACCGGAGCCCTGGCACTGTATCTGTTTGCGTATCTTCTGTCGGAAAAGATCATCAGGGTGGAGGTGTAGAACATGTCGCTGATCCCGTTACTGTATCTGATCCCCGGAACTCTCGTTCTGCTGCTCCTGATAGTTTCCGGCGGAGAGAAGCTGCCTCCGGGGGAGGAGGGAAAGGAGCCGGGGCGGTTCACCAGAGCCGGGTGGTATCTGGGAAAGAAGACCGCATTCTTCAACAGAAAGGATGCCGGGATGCTTGTGTCTGCCAATCTGGCGCTCTTAAAGCCGCGCCGTGATCCGGAGATTTCCAAGCGTCTGTATTACGCGGAAAAGATCGGCCTGCTGTTACTGCTGATCCTGGCCGGCAGTCTGCTGGCGGCGCTGGTGTCCTGGTCCTCCAGACAGGATCATGTGGTGGAGGACGGCAGGATCCGCCGGCACGGATACGGGGATGCCGCAAGAGAAGAGAGTCTGGTGCTCACGGCACAGGACGGGACCGTCCTGTCGGAGGAGATGCCGGTCAGCGTGAGCGCGAGGCAGTATACCAGAGCACAGGCGGATCAGCTCTTTCAGCGCGCGCTGACCGTGCTGCCGGGTGTGATGCGATCGGACAACGCCTCACTGGATGAGGTCCGCACGGATCTCGTGCTGCCGGATCACCTGGACGGGTATCCCTTTGAGATCTCCTGGAAGATCGGCAATTATTCGCTGATCCATTCCGACGGACAGATCCAGACGGAGAATGTGCCGCCGGAGGGAGAGGTCGTGACCCTGACGGCGCAGATCGCCTATCTGGACATGAACTGGGAGCAGGAGATCCCCATCCGGATCCTGCCGCCCCTGTATACGAAGAAAGAGCTCTGGGAGCAGGGGATGGAGCAGCTCCTGGAGCAGGCGGATCAGGCGTCGGTTCACGAGGATTACATGGCACTGCCCACACAGATCGGCGGCAGGACTTATACCTGGGCCGGCAAGGTGCGGGACGATGCGGGCCTGCTGTTCCTCATGGTGCTTGCGGCGGCCGCGGCGGTCTTTGTGATGAAGGATAAGGATCTGGAGAAACAGGCAGCCGAACGCGCGGACGAACTGATCCGGGACTATCCGGGTTTTGTCTCCAAGCTCACGCTGTATCTGGGTGCGGGAATGACCGTGCGCAATGTTTTCCTGAAGCTCGCGTCAGACTATGCCGCGAAGAGGGAACGCGGGGAAATCCGTTTTCTCGGAGAGGAGTTCTCCCGTGCGGTGAACGAGCTGGAGAGCGGTGTTTCGGAGGGGACAGTTTATGAGCATTTTTCGCTGCGCTGCCGTTCCCAGCCCTATACGAGACTCTGCACGCTGCTCACGCAGAATCTCCGCAAGGGCAACGGCGCGCTTTTGCCGCTCCTCAGGGAGGAATCGCGCAAGGCTCTCAATGAGCGCATGGATCATGCGAGGAAGCGGGGGGAAGAAGCAGGCACCAAGCTGCTGCTGCCGATGATGCTGATGATGGTCATCGTCATGGTCGTCATCATGATCCCGGCATTCCTGTCCATTTAACGGTTACGCCTCCGTCCGGTCACCCGGGAACCGGCGGAGTGTGCATAACAAATTCAGGAGAAAGGAGGAGGAAGAGATGGATCTGATCCTACAGGCCGCAAGGCGGATGCTCACCCGTGCCGGCTCGTTCTTCAAAGATGAAGACGGTATGGGTACGGTGGAGGTCATATTGATCATCGTGGTGCTGATCGGGCTGGTCATCGTGTTCAAACAGCAGATCAGCGGGATCGTGGAAAGTGTATTCCAGACGATCAACGAGGAAAAGAACGCAGTCACGGGCGGTTGAGGAACAAGATGAAAAAAGGGTATCTGACGGTATTTCTGTCACTCACGATCACGATCATGCTCTCTCTGATCCTGGCACTTTTATGGAGTGCGCGGATCGGTGCGATCCGGATGAAAACGGAATGTGCAACGGACATTTCCATGAATTCGGTGCTGGCCGAGTATAACAGGGCGCTGTTCGAGCAGTATGACCTGCTTCTCACAGACTGCTCCTATCAGACGGACACACCGTCCATGGCGAACGTGGAGGAGCATCTGAAGTATTTCATGCGGGGCAATCTCCACACTACCGTCGAGGGACGGATTACCGGTACAAGAACCATGACTGCGGCGGAGTGTACGGAAGCGGTCATTCCGGCATACTCCTTTGCGACTGACGGAAACGGGGCTGTCTTAAGACGCCAGATCTTAGCCTATATGGAGGGAGAACCGGTCACGGAGGCGGTCGCGGAAGCGGCCTCCAATCTCGCGGTCATCACTGCCAACGGATACGATACACACGACGTGGAAGCCGAAGCCGCGGAAAACTGGAAGCGGCTCAATGAGATCGAGATCCCGGAGCAGGAGGGCGAGGACGGGGAGGAGCATGAGCCGATCCCCGACAATCCGGCAAATGCGGTGGAATCCCAGAAGGGCATCGGCGTCGTCAATCTGGCAGTCCCCGACCCGTCCGCCGTATCAACAAAAACGGTCAATCTGGGTCAGTTTACGTCCCACCGGCAGAAGAACCGGGGGACGGGCCTGGATGAAGGAGAATCGCTGAGCCTCGTGGATCGGCTCCTGCTCGATCAGTATATGACGGAGAAGACGGGGTGTTTTACGGACCTCAAGGAAGGCAGCCTGCTGCAGTATCAGATGGAGTATCTGATCGCGGGCAAAGACAGCGATTTCGACAATCTGGAGCACTGCGCCAGGATCCTGCTCTTCTGGCGGGAGGCGGCGGATTTTGCCTATCTGGTGAGTGATGAGGCCAAGGTGGCGGAATGCGAGGCGCTGGCAACGATCATCTCGGCGATCCTCCTGTGCCCGGAGCTGATGGATCCGCTGAAGTGGTCCATGATCTTCGCCTGGTCTTTTGCGGAGGCGATCAGCGATATGAGAATCCTCTACACCGGCGGACGGGTGCCGCTCATCAAGACCGCGGAGAACTGGCATATTACATTTTTGAACCTGGCATTCTTCCGGGATCATCTGGGAGGAAACGGAGACAGC
>JAEEGL016554526.1_pt1 | contig 83337 bp, 58 predicted proteins | sample 9134231 | NCBI WGS metagenome assembly JAEEGL01 (sample SAMN16246548, study PRJNA631951) | gut metagenome | biome: gut microbiome; feature: rumen; material: fiber-attached | host: Bos | place: Iran: Karaj | collected 2018-10
CACGACTCCACGCCACGCAGTTTCGACTTCTTGATGACAAATTCCTTGTCGCCATCGTAGAGCACACTGCCCAGGTCGGCGACGATGACCTTCTGACCGGCTGCCACATTGGGGGCACCGCAGACAATCTGCGATGGTTCGCCCTTGCCCAAGTCAACGGTGGTGACATGCAGGTGGTCGGAGTTGGGATGCAGTTCGCAGGTTAGCACCTGACCCACATAGAGTCCTTTCAAACCGCCTTTGATGCTTTGCACTTCCTCAAGCGCGCCCACTTCAAGTCCCTCGGAGGTGAGGGCCGCGCAAACTTCCTCGGCTGAGAGGTCAAAATCTACATATTCCTTCAGCCATTTAAGAGAGATATTCATTGCCTAAAGATTATTGTCCATAAAAAATCGTGCAAAATTACACATTTTCCATCAAAGAAGCAAAAAAAAAGGTATCTTTGCACACCAAACCTTTACCAACATGAAAAAAATCATCTCATTCGTCATCATGACCATGCTGGCCCTCTCGGTCAGCGCGCAAACCACTGCCCCTGCCGAGACTCCAAGTCTGGAATTCGTCATGCAACTGAAAGTATCGCTCGGTGAAGCCTATTCCGTCGGCGAGACACCTCACGGACGGAGGACTGTCATCCCCATCACTGGCGGCACTTTTGAGGGACCACAGATCAAGGGCACCATCATCAACGGAGGTGCTGACTACCAACTGGCAGACCCCAAAACCAACCGGACGGAACTGGAGGCCATTTACTCCATCAAAACCGATGATGGCGTGTATATCCACATCCGCAACAAAGGCGTCATCTGCAGCAGCAACGACGAACAGGGGAAACCCTCATTCTATTTCAGGGCCGCACCGCAGTTTGAGGCTCCCAGCGACAGCAAGTACGCATGGCTCAACAATGCCATCTACGTCTGCGCTCCCACATGGGGAGGAGCAGGCGGCGGCATCACACTGAATGTCTGGAAGGTGAAATAGGGCACTATCTGCCTTCGCCTATCAGCGCCAACAGGTAGTCGACCGAACCGTTCAGTCCGAAAGCACTCACATCCAAGGTGACATCATAGTTGCGGGCATCATACCACTCGGAGCCCGTAAAGGTCTTGGTGTAGAGTTCTCGGGTGTAGTCGTTGTCGACTATCATCAACTTGGCATCGGCTGACGAGACACCATATTTCTCCACAATACGCTTGATGCGCTTCTCCTCCGGACTGTGTATGAAAATCTTGAGCGCGTTGGGATGATGCCTGAAAATATCGAAGGCACATCTGCCCACAACCACGCACGACTCTTCCTCCGCAATCTGTCGGATAACGGCTGCCTGCGCATCAAACAACTCGTGAGAGGTGAGTTCAGGACCAAGATCATGGTACTCATTGTCAACGATATAGGAACGGTAGAATTGGGTGAAATCGTCCCACCACGATTCGTTGCGTGACTGCAGTTTCTGAACGGTTTCGGCACCGATGTCAAACCTCTTGGCCACCGCCTCCAAAATCTGCTTGTCAAGCAGTTTCACCCCGAGGCGCTCGGCGATGGCTGCCCCCACCTCGTGACCACCAGTGCCAAACTGGCGGTTGATGGTAATGACAAATTTCTCGTGTTTGTTCATAATAGTAAGGAATGGGTTGTTTAACTATGTTGCGAAGATATGAAAAAAGGATGGAATCAGCAAATTTTCGACCACTTTTCATGCAAAAAATCTTTGTCGGAGGGAAATGTAAATATGGCTTTTGGCATTTTTTGTCAAAAAAATCATCGGAAAAGAGCACGTTTTAAAAAATCTTCGTATATTTGCAGACTAACAACAGAAATCATTAACCAAACCTTAATATTATGGATCTTGACGGAAGAAGAGAGAGCGAGAATTTCGAGGATCGCCGAGGAATGAGTACTGGCACAATGGCCGGTATGGGTATAGGCGGAATGATTCTCATCGGCATCATCACGCTGCTGATGGGAGGCAACCCCATGGATGTATTGCAACAGGCAGGCGGAATGGGCGGTGCCCAGACGGAGGAGGGGCAGCAAACCTTCTCACCTGAAGAGGAAGAACAGGTAAAGTTCTGCAGGCAGATACTGGCCAGCACAGAGGATGTGTGGACGGCTGTCTTCAAGCAGAAGTTCAATGCACAATACACACCTCCTACACTGGTCATTTTCAAAGGAAGAGTGCAGACAAACTGCGGCGGTGCCACATCGGCCGTTGGTCCGTTCTATTGCTCTGCCGACCAGAAACTGTACCTTGACTTATCGTTCTTCCAGCAAATGGAGAAACAACTGAAATCTGGAGGAGACTTCGCACGTGCCTACGTGATTGCACATGAGGTGGGACACCATGTGGAGAACCTGCTTGGTATCCTGGGAAAGGCTCACTCACAAATGAGCCAAACCAACCAGAAGACAGCCAACCAGATCAGCGTGCGTCTCGAACTGCTGGCTGACTACTACTCGGGAGTTTGGGCACACTATGAGGACGAGGCATTCGGCTCACTCGACGAGACCGACATGCGCGAGGCCATCAACTGCGCCCAGCACATCGGCGACAACTATCTGCAGGAGCAGGCACAGGGCTATTCACAGCCAGAGTCTTTCACACACGGCACCTCTGAGCAGCGCATGCGCTGGCTCAAGCGTGGCTACCAGACTGGCGACATGAATGTGACCACCTTCTCAGGCAGTTACAGCGACCTGTAAATCCATCACCCATTCATTCAAAATCCCCTCACCTTAAAAAAGATGAGGGGATTTTTATTTCCACATGGGGATAGTTCCAACATTTTAACAAGCCAAATCCCCTACTATATGCCCTCCGTCCTCAGTTCCCTCCCCTTTGGGGAGGGTCAGGGAGGGGTTGCGGGTTAGGAAGGGTTAGGGTTCTTTAATTAATCAGATAAATCTTCTTCAGGCCCTTATAGGTGCATGTCACTGTGGCACGGCCTTCCACAACCGGACTGACTGCGATGGTCACCTCTGGGTCGGATGCTGTTGCCTTGATGACTGAATTGGCTTTCAGAGGAGCATAAGCCTGATAATGTGAATAGTCGGTGTAGCCATTGGTGTTGGATGAGCGGAGAGGGGTATTGGGGAGCCTCATCTGCTGCCCGTCAACCGTGATTGTCACCTGAGGTACTTTCGGTGCAGACAAACCATTGCTGCTCTTGGCAAATCCGATTCCGTGAAGGTCGAACAGTCCCTGGGGGCGCTGAGGCTGTTGCTGCTGACGGCCCCACTGAGGGCGACCTTGCTGGGGTTGCTGCACCTCTGGTCCTTCTGCCACGAGATAAATGGCATGCTTGCCTGTGAGGCCCTCCACACCCTTTGCCTGTATCTGGTACATGTTGGCTACACGACCTGCATCGGCTGGGACATCGAGAACGGCGATCTCCTTTCCCTTCCAGGGATCGTCGAGCAACACGTGAATCTTGAAGGCACCATGTCCGCCGGGGGTCAGGTTCAGATACATCACGGCTCCATCGCCACTCTTGATTCCCTCAAAGGCTTTCACACCCTTCGTGTCCTGAGCCAAACCGCCAAAGCCGAAGTACTTGAAGCCGACGATGCCGCCATTGGTGATACCGGCGAGGTCCATCGAGTTGTTCCACACGTCATGGTTGTCCTGCATCCACTCGTTGCTGTTGGTGCCGCCCGTCATGAAGCAGGCGATACCGGCACTGTAATAGGCGTAGGGGGGAAGACCGAAAATTTGGAAGCCTTCGCTAGTCACTTCGGCTCCGGTATATACATTGCCATCAGTGGCTTTGGCCGTCCATTCGTTGCCTTTCACAAAGGGGTCGTAACCGGTGATACGCACCTGACCGCCCTTGGCCACGGGCTTCTTGTCCCAAGTGATCTTCACAGGGGCTGCCATAGCCTGACGGGCATTGCCAAAACCGCGGGGCGGACGGTGATAGAACACGTACCACTGACCATTGATCTCTTGTATGGAACCGTGGGTGTTGTGGGCGGCATTGGTGGTGATGAGCCTGGAGCCGTCTGCATTGGGCACCACCCCACGAGAATCCACCAGAACGCCACCAGAACGCCAAGGACCTAATGGTGAGTCACCATAGGCATAGCGAAGGGCACTGTTGGTGTTGCCCAAACCATATTCCTTACCGCTGTAGCCACTGAACACCATCACATACTTGTTGCCTACCTGACGGATGGACGACGCTTCGAAGAAATTGAAGTCCAATGGGTTCTGACCTTTGTAGAGGGCCTTGTACTCACTGCCTTCCTTGTCGAGCAATCGGCCATCGGCACTGCTAGCAGGGATAAACGGGTCGATGAGTTCCGTTCCTTCACGCTTCGAATACATCGTGTTCTGGTCCAACTCACAGGCTGTGGAGTGCTGGAAACCATAGAATACGTATGCGCGGAAACCCTTGGCGTAATCAGGGTCTTTCTTGTCGGTGATGTTCTCTATGAACACCGACGGGTCGAAATCAATCAGTGAACCCTCCACACAGCGGCGTCCGTCTGCCGTGAGGTTGATCGGGGTGAACGGTCCGTCAGGACGGTCGCCTTTGCAGACCATCGCGATTCGGCCCCATCCACGTGAGTGGGGATAGAGGTAATAGGTCTTCTTGCCTGTGGCCCTGTCCCTGATCTCCACAAGGTCGGGAGCAAACATCGTGTCCCACTGCCCGTCGACATAATAAGTGAAAATGGAACCTTCGTCGCGCCATTGGCTCAGGTCCTCGACAGGAGCCGACCACGCATGGATGTCGTTGCTGCAATAGGAGGTGTAATTGACATCATGCGAACCGATGATGTAGGCACGGTATTTTCCGGGATGGTCGGGATCCTCAAACACGCGAGGCTCACCATCAGGAAGATGCTCCCACAGCGGGAGATACGGATTCTGGGCATTGGCTGTCAATGCCACGAAAAGGAAAATGAATTGGTAAAAAAATCTGTTCATAATAAGTGAAATGTAATTTTTTGCAAAAATACGTTTTTCCACCTATTATCATTTTTGCAGATGTTTCCAATACTTTTTCAATAACAATCCTTTCGCCCTCTTCTCCTCCCTGCTGTTAAAAATCAAAAGAAAATGAAACGAAAAAAGAGAAAACTGAAAGAATTAAGGATTAAGGATTAAGGATTAAGAATTATGATTACCTCTGCAAAAATGGCGGTGTGATGGTAGGGACGCGATGTATCGCGTCCGCCAACCAAAATTGCAACGACTCGCAGAGCATACGTCTAAACTCCTAAACTCCTAAACTCCTAATCTCCTAATCTCCTAAACTCCTAAACTCCTAATCTCCTAAACTCCTAAACTCCCAAACTCCTCACATACTCTTCGCATCTCTCGGCGCAACGCTCACCATCTACTCCGGCGGAGACAATACCGCCCGCATATCCTGCCCCTTCACCACAGGGGAACAATCCCCGCAGGCGCACATGCTGCAAAGTGAGGTCATCGCGGAGGATACGTACTGGGGAGGATGTCCGGCTCTCCACTGCTATGAGCACAGCCTCATTGGTGAGGAAGCCGCGGCTGTTTTTGCCAAAAACGACAAATCCTTGACGCAGGCGGTTGGCCACCTCCTCTGGCAACCATTCATGGAGCGCACTCGACACAAGACCCGGTGCGTAGGACGACTCGGGCAGACTCTGGCTGAAACGTGCCTTGACAAAATCGTACATGCGCTGGGCCGGAGCCGTCTGCTGTTGATGGCCCTGTATCCAGCAACTGCGCTCCAGTTTTTCCTGAAAATGCATCACACGCAGGGGATCGTCTCCTTCCAAATCCTCTGCCCTCATCTCCACCACCATGCCGCTGTTCGACCACCGGGTGCCACGGTTGCTCGGACTCATGCCATTGACCACAATCTGCTCTGGGCCAGTGGCAGCAGGTATCACAAAACCGCCCGGACACATGCAGAAGGAATAGACACCACGGCCGTCCACCTGTGTCACAAAGTTGTATTCTGCGGCGGGAAGATACGCCCCTCGTCCCTCCTGATTATGATACTGTATCTGGTCTATCAGTTTCGAGGGATGCTCCAGTCGCACACCGACAGCGATGCCTTTGGCTTCGATGTCGATCCCTGAGGCATGCAGGTAGCGGTAAACATCCCTCGCCGAATGGCCGGTGGCGAGAATTACAGGTCCCATAAACGAGCACATGATGCCCTGAACCATATCTTCGGCCACGATGCCCACCACGCTGTCGCCTTTTGTCAACAGTTGGGTCATGCGTGTCTGATGGTGCACCTCTCCTCCGCAACGGAGGATGGTGTCGCGCATGGCGGCTATCACCCGCGGCAGTTTGTCGGTGCCAATATGAGGATGGGCATCAGCGAGAATGGCGGTGGATGCTCCATGTTGGCAGAACACCCGTAGGATTTTCTCCACATTGCCACGTTTTTTGGAGCGGGTATATAGTTTTCCGTCTGAATAGGCGCCTGCCCCACCCTCTCCAAAACAATAATTGCTCTCACCGTCTACCTTCTGGGTGCGCGTGATGGCTGCCAAGTCGCGCCGACGGGCCGACACATCCTTGCCACGCTCCACCACGACAGGACGAAGACCGAGTTCGATGAGCCGCAAAGCAGCAAAAAGTCCGCCAGGACCTTCACCCACCACAACTACTTGGGGCGACTCACTGACATCGCCATACACGATAGGCTCATACTCATCATCTTCGGGCTGCTCGTTCACATAAACCCTGAGTTTGAGATTGACATAGATGATACGCTGCCGCGCGTCGATGCTCCGCCGTAGAATACGGACATGGGTAATCTCCCTGGCTGAGAAGCCATGCTCCTCGTCCAGGTATCGTTTCAAGGCCTCCTGTGAAGCCGCCACGCGGGGCACAACACGCACTTGCAGTTCGTGGGTCATGATTAAACAATCAGTCGGACTTGTCAGACGAGTCCGACAAGTCCGACTAATCGGACAATTACGGTTTTAGAAGTTGATACCGATATTGACACCGAGGTTCCTTCCGTGCGAAGAACCTTTGTCAGCAATGTTCACGACGCCAAACTGATAGAAGGCCTCTGCATAGAGGTTGTTCCACTCCAGACCGCAGCCCAGCTTGAATCCCATGTCAGAGCGTTTCAGGCAATTGGAATCTTTTGACAAAGAAAAACCAACATAAGGACCGAAGAAAGGCAGGACAGCCATATTGTCTTCCATTGGGAAGCCATACTTGATGACCAAAGGAATGTCAAAATAGTTAATATGACCTTCGAGTTGATCTTTAGCTATTTTCTCATGGGCCTTCAAGGTCTTGGCACCACGCTGGCTGTAGTACAGACCGCTCTCGAGGAATACCGGGCTGTTTTCAGTAACACGCAGACCGACAACGCCACCAAGTGTCATTCCTGTGCGTCTCTTGTCGGCATCTACAATATCGCCACTGATTCCGCTAAAATTCATACCGAAGCGTACACCCCAATACACATGTTCCTCATCGATAGAGAAACCACCACTGCTGAACTGAGCAAATGACGGTGCAGCCATCAAAACGGCTACAATAGTAAAAAGAAATTTTTTCATAACTTTCAATATTAGATGTGAGACATTTCAAAATCGGTGCAAAAGTAACGTTTTTTTTCTCAATTCACAAAATTTTGCGTTCGTTTTATTCATACAGATGGAAGATGCGCTCCATCATCTGCCATTTCTCATCACTGGTGGCAGAGGGGTCACACCGCTGGAACTGCGCCACAAACTCCTCCCACTCGGCCTGTCGAGGCAGGGTGGCCAACTGCGCCATGGCTTTGTCCCACTGAAAATCCTCTGGTGCCTCAACGATCATCACAAGGCGGGGTCCCAAGATATACACCTCCATCTCCAGAATGCCCACCTGACGAATGCCGTCCTGGATTTCCTTCCATGCCTCCTCACGGCTGTGCGCACGGCGATAACGGGCTATCAGTTCCGGCTCATCTTTCAGATCCATGGTCTGCACATACCGTTTCACTGCGCAACCATATTTTTTCACGGGTGTTCCTTCTGTCATTTTTTAGGAGTTTGGGAGATTAGGAGTTTGGGAGTTTAGGAGTTTAGGAGTTTAGGAGATTAGGATATTAGGAGTTTAGACGTATGCACTGCGAGTCGTGGCATTTGGGGCTGACGGACGCGATACATCGCGTCCCTACCATAGCACCGCCATTTTTGCAGAGGTAATCATAATTCTTAATTCTTAAACCTTAATTTTCAATCTTCAATCTTCAATCGGCTTCGCCGAAATCAATCTTCAATCTTACTCATCCCCTTCTTATACGAGCGGTAGCCGTAGATGCAGATGAGGATGAAGCAGATGAGCGGCAGCACGAACGATGCGTTGACTGCAGGATGCCCGAAGACGGTTCCTAAGTCGATGATGGACCCTTGGAGCGGCGGCATGATGGCTCCGCCCACAATGGCCATGACAAGGAACGCTGCTCCCAGTGAGGTGTCACGGCTGTCGACATCCTCCAGTGCGATGCCATAGATGGTGGGGAACATCAGTGACATGAAGAAACTGATGCCCACGAGACAATATAGTCCCGGCATACCCACGATGCAAATAGCACCAAGCGAACACAGTCCGGCTCCTACAGCGAAATAGGAGAGCAACTTTCGTGTGTTGACATAACGCATGAGGAAGGTGGCGATGAAACGGCTGCAGAGGAACATCACCATCGCCACGATATTGTAGCGCTGTGCCGTTGCCTTGTTGATGCCCAGGTTGTCGGCATATTGGATGATGAATGTCCAAGACATAATCTGCGCTGCCACATAGAACATCTGAGCGAGCACGCCCTCACGGTAGATGGTGTTGTGCCACAGATTGGACAAGGTCTCGCGTGCGGTATGTGTCTCTCCCAATGCCTTGCGCTCCTCGCTCTCCGTTTTCGGCATCTTGCTGATAGCGAACACAATGAACATGAAGAGCACCACGCAACCAATGGCCACATAGGGATTGCGGATGACAGCCAGGTCGTGCAGACGGATGTCGGCTTTCTCTGCCTCTGACAGCGCTGAGAAGAAAACCTGTCCTGCTGCATCACGACGGTCGGAAATCAGTTGCGGGAGTACAATAAACGAAGCCACGCTCATGCCGCACAGCGAACCCATGGGGTTGAAAGCCTGGGCAAGGTTGAGACGCTGGGTGGATGTTTTCTTGTCGCCCAGCGACAGGATGAACGGGTTGGCGGTCGTTTCCAGGAATGCCAGACCGAAAGTAAGCACATAAAGCGACAGGCAGAAGAAGGTGAAACTCTGCTGTGCTGCCGCAGGAATGAAGAGGAATGCTCCTGTGGCATAAAGTGCCAGTCCCAGCATGACACCGCTCTTGTAACTAAAGCGCCGGATGAACAGGGCGGCTGGCACTGCCATCGTGGCATATCCGCCATAGAAAGCGAACTGCACCATGGATGCCTTGGCGGCAGTGAGTTCCATCAATGTCTGAAAGGCCGCCACCATCGGATTGGTGATGTCATTGGCGAACCCCCACAACGCAAACAGCGAAGTGACGAGGATAAACGTAAACAGGAATTTCTTTTCAATTAACTTTGCCATTTTTATGTGTTTAGGGGGTTAGGTATTTAGGGAGTTTAGGAGTCTAGGAGTTTAGACATTACCTCTGCTTACAGTTGTGCTTTGGGGTTGACGGACGCGATCATCGCGTCCCTACCATCGCACTGCCATTTTGCAGAGGTAATCATAATTCTTAAACCTTAATCCTACTTGTACAGTGGTCCGAAATTAGCGCATGCTCTGTAGTCGGCTCCCTCCTTGTCCATGCCGAAAGCATTCCATGCAGCCGGACGGAAGATGTCCTTGTCGGCGATGTTGTGCATGCATACCGGTATGCGCAGCATGGCGCACAAGGTGATGAGGTCAGCACCCACATGACCATGGCAGATGGCGCCGTGGTTGGCTCCCCAGTTGTTCATCACGGAATAGACGTCCTTGAAGGCATCCTTTGTCGAGTCGAGACGGGGTGCGAACCAGGTAGTTGGCCAGGTTGGGTCAGTTCGCTTGTCGAGGATATCGTTCACTTCTGGGTCGAGGTCCACCGTCCATCCCTCTGCGAGTTGGAGCACAGGTCCGAGTCCTTGCACCATGTTGATGCGCAGCATCGTCATGGGCATTCCGCCTTTGGTGAGGAAATGCGACGAATAGCCACCGCCACGGAAATAGTCGCGGTCGGCGGGCATCCAACTGGTGGCTTTCAGACATGCTTCTGCATCGGCATCTGTCATTTCCCAATGCGGTTTCATGGTGGGCTTTCCCTCTTCGTCTGTCATGGCGCCAGTGGCATCCAATGTGGTGGCACCACTGTTGATGAGGTGGATGAAGCCGCCTGCAGCACCTCCTTCGGGACGTTTGCCGGCGACACGCTCCACGGCCTCAGGACTCCAATAGGTGCGGATATCCGAGAACATCACTCCCTTGTTGGTGAGCAGATGGCCGAACAGCATCGACAATCCGTTGAGGAAATCGTTCTCTGTGGCGAGAATATTGGCCTCACGAGGCCCATTCCAGTCAAACGAGGTGCACATCAGTGACTCTGGGAAGTCGAAATTGGGCTTGTAGTCGGTCCACTGACGCTGACCCTGCACACCGGCGGCGATGGCATTGTGACCGATGGCTTCCTCCTTGTAACCCATTTCCAGCAAACGGTCTGAGCCTTGCATCAGGTCGCGGATGATCATCATCGTCTTGACTGTGAACTCCCAGTCCTCGTCCTTTTCCTGGCGGTTCTTGCCTTTTCCCTTACCATTGAAGGTCGTCATCGGAGTTCCCGGGAAGAGCGGGCGGTCCTCATTATAGTCATGTCCCTCATTGGGCTTGCAGTATTTCTCCACCCATTTCATGGCCTTGGCGAACTCCTCCTTGTCGTAGATGCCGAAATCAACACGGCGGAGGATTTCCACCAATGACACATACTCTGTTCGCATGCCGAGATATTGCTGCAGGAAATCTGCATTGACTATCGAACCGGCGATACCCATGCAGGTGTTGCCCAAAGACAGGTACGACTTGCCGCGCATCGTCGCCACTGCCTGGGCCGCACGGGCAAAACGGAGAATTTTCTCTGCCACATCCTCGGGGATGGTGTTGTCGTCGAGATCCTGCACGTCGTGCCCATAGATGCCGTAGGCGGGCAGACCTTTCTGGGCGTGAGCGGCGAGGACAGCGGCAAGATAGACGGCACCGGGGCGCTCCGTACCATTGAATCCCCACACGGCCTTCGGATAGTGGGGGTTCATGTCCATCGTCTCAGAACCGTAACACCAACAGGATGTCACGGTGATGGTGGAACCGACACCCGCACGCTCAAACTGCTCTGCGCAGGCGGCACTCTCACCCACACGGCCGATGGTGGTGTTGCTGATGACACACTCCACAGGACTGCCGTCACCGTTTCTCAGATTTGTTTCGATCAGTTCTTTCACGGCCTTGGCGAGGTTCATGGTCTTTTCCTCAAGGCCTTCGCGGATACCGCCCTGACGACCGTCAATAGTGGGGCGGATTCCGATTTTAGGATAGTTTGTTTTCATTTTTTTATATTATGTAAAAGTAAGTTTAGATTCGTCTGCCTTCTCCGTATGCTGCGGTTCTGCCGCAGCCTGGCACCAGTCTGGAGTTCACTCCGACATATTCTTCACATACGGCAGATCCACCAGATGCTGGAATCCATAAAACTCCCTGGCATTCTCTCCGAGGAAACGGGCTTTCTCCTCTTCGGTGAGTTCGCTGCTCTTCGTGATGAAATCATACGACATCCGGTAGGTGATGGCAGTGATGGTGCGCGGATAGTCGCTGCCCCACATCAGTTTGCCTATTCCCACCTGGTCGATGGCTTCCTTGATGGCCCTGATGGCTGAGGGATAGGGATAGAACTCGGCATTGTAAAGCCAGGTGATGCCTCCCGACTCCACCATCACGTTGTCGTAGCGGGCCAGACTGAGTTGCTCATGCCACCCTTCTCTGGTAGGCATGCCGAAATGACCGACTGCCACTTTCAGACGTGGGCACTCCTGAATCACCTCGCGCATCTCCGCCACCTGTATGTCGCCGTCTGCCAGGGTGATGGAGAGGATGATATCCCGCTGCTCCATCAGTTTGAACATTCGCATCATCTCTTCGCTGTTGAGCATCACACGTTTCTTGTCGGTGATGATGCGGTGTGCGGGGATGGCAATGCCTGGGAAACCAGCGTCAATGAGGTCGGCGGCCTCAGCAAAAAATCCAGGATGGAGATAGTCTGCCATACCGCATACGAAGAAGCGGTCATGATACTGGCGTCTGACCTGGTCAAGGTACTCATTTTGCTGTCCGTCGATGAACTCCTGCACGACGACGGCTGCCGACACCTGCGCGTAGTTCATGTTGGAGATAAACACTTCGGCGGTATTCCGCCCGTCAATCATAAATGGGGGCAGCATCTGCACCTCCTCGCCAAGAAACATGCTCCGCCCATTGGGTAAAGGGCTGATTTTCATGCCGTTCCACGAGGTGTCCTGCCTGAGCCATAAATGGCTATGTGCGTCAATGATTTTCATGGGTGATGCGTTGATAGCAGTTTGATACTGCAAAGATAGTGCAAGGTGAGGGAAAAGCAAAATAAAACGCCATTTTATTTTCTTTTCCAACCGCAACTTATATTCACTCCCCTTCTTTTTTTGATACATTCGTGATTGTTTGTTTGGAAGTTTCAATAATATATGCTAACTTTGTAGTCTGATATGTGTGTAACTGATAACAAAAAAACTTTACTCTCATCAACTCAAAACACCTTAACATTATGAAAACAAAAAGAATGATCATCCGCTTATTCATCCTGATGGTTGCTTTCCTGTGCTGCACAAGCGCTCCTGCCCAAAACGACAGAGGAACAATGCAACGCAAGAACATGCCAACGAGAAAAAGCAACAGAACACCCAACTCATTCAGAACACCCCAAAGACAGGATTTCAACCAGAATGGTTCTGAGGTAAGAAGACACCGTGACTTCCAGAGAGAGATGCCTCAAAAATCCAATGACAACACTGTGTATGACGTGACTGAAGTAATGCCCTCCTTCCCTGGTGGAGAGCAAAATCTGCATTCATGGCTGACAAACAACCTACGCTATCCTGCCGCAGCCGCAAATAACGGCATCCAGGGACGGGTCATCGTACAATGCATCATCGAGAAAGATGGCTCTATCACCATCGAAAAAGTCTCACGCGGGGTTGACCCACTACTTGACCAGGAGGCTCTCCGGTTGATTAAGGCGATGCCCAAATGGAATCCGGGTAAGCAGAACGGTTATGCAGTCCGTACCAAAAGAATGATTATAGTTCCTTTTAAAATTAACGGTTAGTTCCTCCTATTTCTAAAAAGCAGACTACAAAAAAGACGCAGTCGCTTTGTGAGATAACCAACCGACATGCTGGTTCCATGTAACTCGTGATGCTCCTCTTCATCCTTGTGATGGTGATTCAGGGCATCAGTTACATGGAACAGCATTTTTATGCACCTGGCGGCAAACAGCCATCACAGCGGTCTTTCATACAAACTATGAACTATTTTGTCGTTTTTTTCGTCAGTTTCAACGAATATTCGTAATTTTGCGCCGAATTTAGGATGAAGCCCCATTTGTATTGGGGTACCAAATGAAATAAAAACAATGAAAGTATTAAAATTCGGCGGAACATCCGTTGGTTCCGTAAAAAGCATTCTTAGTTTAAAACGTATTGTAGAGACAGAGTCGCGACGCCAACCTGTGGTGGTGGTAGTCAGTGCCCTCGGAGGCATCACCGACAAGTTGATAGCCACATCCAAACTCGCCCTGAAAGGCGATGAGCGATACCGCGACGAGTTCCAGGCGATGGTGGACCGCCATCATCAGATGATTGACACTATCATCACCGAGCCACGCAAGCGCGAGCAACTCTTCAGCACCATTGACTCGCTTTTCGAGCAACTGAGGAGCATCTATTTCGGAGTTTACTTGATTCATGACCTCAGCGAGAAGACCCTCGACGCCATCGTCAGTTACGGCGAGCGCCTGAGCAGCAACATCGTCGCCACACTCATCAAGGGGGCACGGTGGCATGACGCGCGCGAGTTCATCAAAACCTTCCGCAAGAACGGCAAACACACCCTCGACAGCGAACTGACCAACCAGTTGGTGCGCGAGGCCTTCGCCGACCTGCCCCGCGTGTCGCTCGTCCCTGGCTTCATCAGCCGCGACCGCGACACCCGTGAGGTGACCAACCTGGGACGTGGAGGCAGCGACTACACCGCTGCCATCATCGCCGCTGCCCTCGATGCGGAGTGTCTGGAGATATGGACCGATGTCGACGGTTTCATGACCGCCGACCCTAAGGTCATCAAAACTGCCTACACCATCAACGAACTGAGTTATGTGGAGGCCATGGAACTTTGCAACTTCGGCGCCAAGGTCATCTATCCTCCCACGATATACCCGGTATGCGTGAAGAACATCCCCATACTGGTGAAGAATACCTTCAACCCTACTGGTCAAGGCACCATCATCAAGGAAAAGGTGACCAACGACCAGAAGCCCATCAAGGGCATCTCCAGCATCAGCGGCACCACCCTCATCACTGTCACCGGCCTCTCTATGGTGGGTGTGATCGGTGTCAACCGCCGCATTTTCTCCGCACTTGCTGCCAACGGCATCTCCGTGTTCATGGTGTCGCAGGCTTCTTCAGAGAACTCCACCTCCATCGGTGTGCGCGACGACGAAGCACAGTCGGCTGTCGATGTGCTCAACGCTGAGTTCGCCAAGGAGATAGAGACCGGCGCCATGTTCCCCATGCACGCAGAGAGCGGACTGGCCACCATCGCCATCGTGGGTGAGAACATGAAGCACACCCCAGGCATCGCGGGCAAATTGTTCGGCACTCTCGGCCGCAGCGGCATCAGCGTGATCGCATGTGCACAGGGTGCCTCGGAGACCAATATCTCGTTTGTCGTCGAGGGACGGTTCCTGCGCAAGTCGCTCAACGTCATCCACGACTCTTTCTTCCTCTCCGAATACAAGGTGCTCAACCTCTTCATCTGTGGCATAGGCACGGTGGGCAGCAAACTCATCGAGCAGATACGCTCCCAGTATGAGCAACTCAAGGAAAGCAGCCGGCTGAAACTCAACGTGGTGGGTATCGCCAGTTCAAAAAAGGCTGTCTTCACCCGCGACGGCATCGACCTCAACGACTACAAAACACTGCTGGCCGCCTCGGAGCCCAGCGACATCAAGCGGCTTCATGATGAGGTCATCGGCATGAACATCTTCAACAGCGTGTTTGTCGACTGCACTGCCAGCCGTGAGGTGGCCAGTCTCTACCAGTCGTTCCTGGAACACAACATCAGCATTATCGCTGCCAACAAGATTGCCGCCTCGTCGGACTACGACACCTATCGCCAACTGAAGCGCACGGCCCTGCAGCGCGGCGTGAAGTTCCGCTATGAGACCAATGTGGGCGCTGGCCTGCCCATCATCGGCACCATCAACGACCTGTGCAACTCTGGCGACAAGATTCTCAAGATAGAGGCTGTCCTCAGTGGTACGCTCAACTATATCTTCAATGCCATCTCTGCCGATGTGCCCTTCTCACAGACAGTGCGACAGGCGAAGGAAGAAGGATACAGCGAACCCGACCCACGCATCGACCTGAGCGGCACCGATGTGGTGCGCAAACTCGTCATCCTCACCCGCGAGGCTGGCTATCAGGTGGAACAAGCCGACGTGGAGAAAAAACTCTTTATACCCGACGAGTTCTTCAGTGGCAGTCTGGAGGAGTTCTGGAAACACCTGCCCGACCTCGACGCTGATTTTGAGGCGCGACGCAAGCAGTTGGAGAAAGAGGGCAAGCGATGGCGCTTCGTGGCCACGATGGACCACGGCAAGACCAATGTCGCCTTGCAGGAGGTGCCACAGGGGCATCCTTTCTACAACCTCCAGGGCAGCAACAATATCGTCATGCTCACCACTGAGCGCTACCGTGAATTTCCCATGCTCATACAAGGCTATGGTGCAGGTGCAAGCGTCACCGCTGCAGGTGTCTTCGCCAACATCATGAGCATCGCCAACATCTAATCGGTTCCCTTCGCATGAAACATATTATTATATTAGGCGACGGCATGGCTGATCACAGCATCAGCGCCATCGGCGGCAAAACTCCTTTGCAGTTTGCAAAAACACCCTATATGGACCAACTGGCGCGCGAGGGGCGCACAGGCCGTCTCATCACCGTGCCCGAGGGATTCCCTCCGGGGTCGGAAGTGGCCAACACCGCCATCCTGGGATATGACCTCAACCAAGTGTATGAGGGACGCGGTCCGCTGGAGGCGGCTTCCATCGGATATGAGATGAGGCCCGACGATATGGCCATCCGCTGCAACATCATCTGCCTGGCCGACGGACGCATCAAGAACCACCACGGCGGGCATCTCCAGACCCAAGATGCCGATGTGCTCATCCATTACCTCGACGAGCATCTCGGCAGCGACCGTGTGCACTTCATCACGGGCATCCAATACCGCCATCTGCTGGTCATCCGTGGCGGCAGCAAGCACATCACCTGCTCACCGCCGCACGACCATCCCGACGAGCCCTGGCAACCTCTTCTGGTAAAGCCTGAGGCTGGCTGCGAGAACTTGCATGAGGAAGGACGGCTCACCCCACAGGAAACGGCCGACCTCATCAACGACCTCATCCTGCGGTCTCATCAACTGCTCGCAGAGCATCCCTTCAACCGCGCAAGGAGAGAAAACGGGCACGATGAGGCCAACTCCATCTGGCCATGGAGCCCGGGTTACCGTCCGTCAATGCCCACCATCAGCGAGATGTTCCCCCAAGTGAAGTCGGGCAGCGTCATCTCCGCCGTCGACCTCATCAAGGGCATAGGCCACTATGCGGGCCTGCGTATCATCGAGGTGGAGGGTGCCACCGGACTGTCCGACACCAATTATGAAGGCAAAGCCAGTGCTGCCATCGAGGCCCTGCGCCAAGAAGATTTCGTCTTCCTACATGTGGAGGCGAGCGACGAGGCTGGCCATGACGGCGATCTCGACCTAAAAGTGCGCACCATCGAATACCTCGACCAGCGCATCGTCAAGCCCATCTATGAGGAGGTGACCACATGGGACGAACTGGTGTGTATCGCCGTGCTGCCCGACCACCCCACTCCTGTGGAGAAACGCATCCATGTCAGCGAGCCGGTGCCTTTCCTTTTCTGGCATCGCGGCATCCAGCCCGATGACGTGACCTGCTACGATGAGGTCAGTTGTGTGAGCGGCGCCTATGGTCTTCTCCGCCTCGAACAATTCATGCACGCTCTGATGAGCCTCTAAAAAAACTATAATATCTATCCCACCTAGTAAATCTAGAATATTAAGTAAATCTAGTATATCTAGAATATCTAGTATATCTAGTCCATCTAGAAAATCCCAAAAAATGAAATACTACAGCACCAACCGCCAAGCACCGACAGCCACACTTCATGAGGCTGTCGTCAAGGGATTAGCCAGCGACCGAGGGCTTTACATGCCCGAGCGCATCAAGCAACTCCCCAAGGATTTTTTCGACAAAATCGACCAGATGTCCTTCCAGGAAATCGCCTACACTGTCGCCGATGCCTTCTTCGGTGAGGATGTGGAAGCCGAGGACTTGCGCCGCATCGTCTACGACACGCTGTCCTTTGACTGCCCTGTCGTGAAAGTGGATGACAATATCTATTCACTCGAACTCTTCCATGGGCCAACTTTGGCCTTCAAGGATGTCGGCGCACGTTTCATGGCACGATTGCTGCAATACTTCATCCGTCAGGAGAGCGCAGGACAGGTGGATGTGCTCGTAGCCACCAGCGGCGACACGGGGTCGGCTGTAGCCAACGGCTTCCTCGGTGTCGAGGGCATCCATGTATATGTCCTCTATCCAAAGGGGAAGGTCAGTCCGATACAGGAGTGTCAGTTCACCACACTGGGCCGCAACATCACCGCCATCGAGGTCGATGGTGTGTTCGACGACTGCCAGGCACTGGTGAAGCAGGCCTTCCTCGACCCTGACCTCAACCAGCGCAGACGTCTCACAAGCGCCAACTCCATCAATGTGGCGCGATTCCTACCCCAGGCGTTCTACTACTTCAACGCATACGCACGGATGAAGGTTCTCGGACTGGCTGAGCGGATGGTGATGTGCGTCCCCAGCGGCAACTTCGGCAACATCACAGCCGGTCTCTTCGGCGCAGAGATGGGATTGCCCATCTCACGGTTCATCGCAGCCAACAACGCCAACGACATCTTTTACAACTACCTGCAGACGGGGCGCTACGAACCGAAGGCCAGCATCCAGACTCTTGCCAATGCGATGGACGTGGGCGACCCGAGCAATTTCGCCCGTGTATACGACCTCTACGGAGGGAGCCACGAGCGCATCACCTCGTATATCAGCGGAGCCACCTACAACGACGACGCCATCCGGGAGACCATGCGCGAGTGCTATGCCCGCACAGGATATGTGCTCGACCCTCATGGCGCATGCGGATACCGCGCCCTGCGCGAACAGTTGCGCGAAAACGAGGTCGGCGTGTTTGGTGAGACAGCCCATCCCGCCAAGTTCAAGGAGAAGGTCGATGAGATCTTAGGCATCGACATCGCCATTCCCGACCGCCTCGCTGCCTTCATGCGCGGAGAGAAGCAGAGCGTCCCCATGACCCGACACTTCGCCGATTTCAAGGCCTACCTGATGAAATAATTATGTAGGGGCATACTTTATGTATGTCCCTTAATTATATGCCCACTCAATCTTCAATTTTCAATTTTCAATCTTCAATCTTCAATTTTCAATCTCCAATTTTCAATCTTCAATCTTCAATTTTCAATTTTCAATTTTTAACCATCCTCTTCTTGCCATCAACAATGTAGATGCCGTCGGGTAGACCTTCCAGTGTGGTGGTCTTCTCCCGGAGAAGCACTCCTGAGATGGAATAGACATTCACAGGAGCGGACGGACGGTGGGTGAAAGTGATGTCCGTTGGTTGATCCATATTGTTGATGGTGAATTTATAACTGTTGCCCAACCATTCCGTCTCTTCCGACTGATGGTTGATGTAATCTCTCATGTGCACACTGTAGGTCTTTCCCATCTCCAGACTCTCAAAGCAAAACTCCAGGTCGGTGGTCTCACCTGGTCCTAAGTTCAGATGGCGTGTCTTCTGATAATCTATGTTGTATTGTTTCTGACTTTGAAACAAGAAACATAGAATGGGCTGGTAGTACCCTTCCGAACTGTTGTTCTTGATTTTGGCCTTGAAGATCACATCAGTGCTCGGAATAATCTCATACGACACCACCTTGAGATTTGTTTTGGATGTGGGAGGACCGACGATATCGATCTCCCAGGGAGAAAGCCCCGACGAACCGTCTTCCACAATGTCAAGCCATATTTTCCATTTCCCGGTGGAATTGGGCTTGAAAAAGAGTGAGGCCTGTTCCTCCCCTCCCGACTCCACGGGAAGGCATATCTCATCTACGTATTTGCCCTTGTTGTTTGTCTTCGATGCAAAGAGATACAACTTGTCTGAGTATTCCTCTCCCTCATTTTTGATGGAGATTTTTATCTCCTGTGGCTGGTTCACGACGTGACTGCTCACACATTCAAGGCTGCTGATGAACAAAGAACTGATAGGATGATAGGTGATTTTTGACACTTGGCCTCCGCTCACCTTCACCTCATAATACTTTGTGAAGTCACAGGTCATGTGATACCATTTCCCTCCCGAGAGGATGGTGTAAGGATAGAAATTGTAGGTGCCGTCGCTGAGGCCGACCTTATCGAGGTCCAGGTTGTAGGAACGCACAACCATCGGTTCGAAGGAGGCTGAACTCTTCCTTGTTTGGTAGGAGTCACCGCCTTCGCTCACATTCTGATAAGCGAACCCATAGTCAAAGGTTCCGGCAATTCCCGTGTAGTTGACATATTGGACGGTGAGGGTGTGTCCGCTGCGCTTGAAATCCATCAGTGACAGCGTGCGCAACTCGTATGTCGCATTGGTCGGCTTCCTGATGCCTACGATGGCACCCTGATTGACGGAATAACCATTGTTTGACGAACTGCTTCCAATGCCTCCTCCCCTGGGATTGAGGATGGACAACTTGAAATAGCCGTTGCAGTAGCCGCCCCATCCCCAGTTGACGTGATAAAAACCATTTCCGTCGTAACCGTCACAGATGAAGGCATGGCCGCCACCTGGATTGAAGCCTGTATAGAGCACCGGCCTCCCATTGCTGATCTCATCATATATCAGATTGTCCCATCCCTCCGCAGAATAATCACAACGGTCCACATACCGTGTATTGAGGTCATAATCGAAATAGGTCCTGAGGGCCTTGGCTGCATCGTGGAAAGTGGCGCTTGATGTGGTGGTGCCATAGTCCATCGACACGGAATATCCGCAGTATTGCATCAACTGTGCTACGGCCTTGCATTCCTTGTCCGTCTGACCTTCATCGTAGCGGTCGAGCATATTATTCCAGTCGAATTTCAACTTCGAAAGACCTTTCAGTTGTCCGAGCGTCGCATTGGAAGTGTATGAAGGTATCTGACGGCAATAGTCTGTGGGCCATCGGTGGTAACGCATCACCTGAGCCATGGCGGCGGCCACACAACCCACAGCACAGCGCTTCCCATTGATGGAGGGGCACAACTGGTTGTATGCATTACCGGTAGAGGTGGCCTCACCCTGGTCCCATTGAGACGTGATCAACTTCCCGACAGCGGGGTGCATGCTGACTTTCATGGGAGTGTTTTTCATGCGGCTTTTCTGCAGGTCTGTGATCTGACTCGCATAGCCCGACAGCCATTCCCTCATCGTCTCGCTCAACCGTTTCTCGTCGAACTGGCAGTCTGTGCCATAGCCCAAGATTTCCTCTGTCTGACCATCACCGGAAACAATGACGAAGCCGTTGCCATCTGTCGCATTGAACACATAGATGGGTGCCTCATCAATGGAGAGATGTGAGAAATGGGCAGATGACAATCCCTTCTCCACATGCACTCCTATCTGTCTCATAAAGGTCATGGCTTTCCTTTCAGCCTGTTCCCTGTTGATTTTCTGGGCGCCACAGAGGGAGGCCACAAAAAACAGGAGTGATAACAATATGTAACGTCTTATCATGCTGATCCAGGTGTTAACAGATTTACGGTTGTAGTAGATAGAGGATGCAAATATAAAAAAATAAGATGACAAATCAGCAAAAGAAACGCCTTTTTTAGTTTTTCCAAGAAATCCCCCCAAAATGCCATGACAAGAATGCAGCAGGTAGGGACGCGATGTATCGCGTCCGCACAGGCGATAGACCTGTCGCATTTGTGATAGGACACACTGTCATGGATACAGTCCCATTTTACCTCAAAGGAAAAAAGACAAACAATTATCCCATAATTTGCTTCTTTCATACTTTTTCCCTAATTTTGCAATCAAAGATAAGACTATGGAAGGAAAATACATCAACCCATACACCGACTTCGGTTTCAAAAAACTGTTCGGCACCGAGATGAACAAGGAATTGCTCATCAGTTTCCTCAATGCGCTCTTTGAGGGACATGAGGAGATACGCGACATCACCTACCGCAACAGCGAGCAGTTAGGCAGTGGCATGATAGACCGCAAGGCTGTGTTTGATGTATATTGCGAGAATACCAAGGGAGAGAAGTTCATCGTGGAGATGCAAAAGGCGGAGCAGAACTACTTCAAGGACCGCAGCGTGTTCTATGCCACCTTCCCCATACGCGAGCAAGCACAGCGCGGCGACTGGGACTTCCAACTCAAGGGGGTGTATACCGTGGGTATCCTTAACTTTGTTTTCCCCGACGACGAGTATCCCGATGACTGCATGCACCATGAGGTAAAACTGATGGACGTGGAGGACAAGCACGTATTTTATGACAAACTGACCTTTGTCTATCTGGAGATGCCCAAGTTCCGCAAGACGGAGGACGAATTGGTGACAATGTTCGACAAGTGGCTGTATGTGCTGCGCAACCTCTCCCGTCTGATGGAGCGTCCTGCAGCCTTGCAGGAACGTGTCTTCACCCGCCTCTTTGAGCAGGCCGAGGTAGCCAAACTCTCACCCGAGGAGCGATTCGACTACGAGGAGAGTGTGAAAGTATACCGCGACCTTATCAACGTAGTGGAAACCGCACGTCAGAAAGGGGAACGCTCTGGAATGGAGATTGGACTGGAGAAAGGACGTGCGGAAGGACGTGCGGAAGGAATGGAGGAAGCAAAGACAGAGAGTGCCAGGCGTATGAAACAAAAGGGTTTCTCACCAGATGATATCGCCGAGATCACCGGTCTCAGCAAAGAACAGATTGAGGATCTTTGAACAGGTTTAATCATCTTTTCTTTCCAGATAGAAAACCTAACAGACTACTTCACAACTATTTTGCGGCCATTGATGACATAGATGCCTGGGGAAAGGTTGCTACGCAGATGATTGATATCTACATGGCGCTTCACACACTGACCCTGAAGGTTGTAGACATCAGCCCATCCCGATTTCTCATCATCCCCGCATTCTGCGATCTGTACTTCTTGCTTTCCTGTCAGAGGGTCAAGTTCCTCCTCTGTCAGATCGTATGGTGTCAGATGGCCATATACATAGTTGGCCCTCTGCTCGAGCCAGTTCCTTGCATTGCCGGCAAACGCCTCATAGTTGGCGCCATCGCTCCATATCTGCTGGTTGTTCTCAAATGACGGGTGTGCAAAGGCATAATAGTCCTCACAGAAATCAAGGAGTTCACTCAGACCATAAGTCATGAACTGGGTCCACACTTTGTAATAGACACGGTCAGGTTTCTTGTTGAGATATCTCAAATCACGTGCCCATTGACTTACTTCCATCCTGACCCTGTTGAAATAGTCGGCCATCTGCTCACTGCGGCAGTAGTTACGGGTGAGTTCATAACCAAATGCCCAATCGAGATCCCATACGGGACCGAAGATGTATTTGCTGCCAGCCTTGAGATTCTCCTTATACAAGAACGTGCTCTTCGGATGCATCAACTCATAATTCTCAATCAATTCACTGACCAACAAAAATCGTGCAAGATACTCAAGGTCGAAAGCCTCATCGATGTTTCCGTTTTTCAGTTGACTCATGGCCTTGTTGAAGTCTGACATCACATCGGCCTGTGTCAGACTGCTCAGTCCCTCACTGAAATCGGGCTCCTTGATATTGACTGGCAGATTGTAGGGATTGCTCCTGAATTTGTAAGTCTCGTCATAGTAGGAATCCAGTTCAAGCAATACGGCATTCTCTTCATCATCGAGGTCGATGCTGTTGTTGGCGAGTCCCACTTTCTCCGTAAAGTTATAACTTCCCCTATATTGTCCGTTGATGTACAGTTCCACCGGTATGACATGATTGGCTCCCGCAGTTCCTGCCAGACATGCCGCCTTCATGCCGATGGCATTGGTCATCATCGACCCTTTCATCTTATTGGCCAGCAACACCCAACTTTTCCCCTTGGTGAGGCCGAAAGGTTTTACCTTCTCGTCAAATTTCAACCTGTAGGGATTCTTGCTCCATGGGTCAGAACTCCAACTGCTGTTGCCACGGCCTCTGATATGCACCGGGGTTGCTTCCATCGACGGGAACACCCCTGCCCCATCGATAGATATTTCTGCATCCAGATAAGTGGTCTTGCTGCTGATCATCTGGCCGTTGGTTGTTTTGATGTGAACAGCAGGCACCTTTTCTGCCTGGTCTGCCAACCAGTCCACACGAACATGATAATCACGGCCGTAAGGCTCCATCTTATATTCATAGGTGGCTGGTTCCAACAACTGTGGCCCTTCTCCGTCATTCACGACCACTTTGGCGATACTCAGTTCTGCCACGCAGAAGTAGTTTTTATAGGATGCCTCCAACAATTTGAGCCTTAACCAACCATAGTCGCCGCCGAGATCTTCCACTGGTGAGATGAAGGTGTCGCCGGGAGTGACCGGAAGACCGTCTGAGACCGTATAGACTCTGACGCTTTTCCATTGTGTCCCGTCTGCCGAGGCCAGCAGTTCGATCTTCTGTGGCATCCGATTCGCATCACTTCGTGTCGTCATCGTCCACTGCACATGGTTCAAAGGCTCATCCAACCGTATGTCGATATACGGACAGTCGTTTTCAGGCAGTTTCTGATATTTCCCTTCTCCCCAAGTAGAGTGGAAGAAGGTTGACGGTTTGCCATCCAGCATTTTGTCAAGTCCCTCGTCATAGTTGCTGGGGGCATTGGTGGAAAACTGGTCCACAGTCAATGTCAGGGGTATCACAGTTGGAGTGGTCTCACTCCACACCTCTTCCGTCAACTGATAACGTCGGAGAACCTGCATGTCTGGTAGGGCGACGGTGTAAACAATATCATTTGCAAAACGATGCCGGCTTACCTTGCTCTGCTGTTTCTCACTGCCAATATAGGCTGTGGCTCGTTCATCCGACAGTTGGAAAGAGGGGGTCAGCCATTTCCCGATACATCCTATCTGCAAGATCACTTCATCACCCACAATGTCTGCCTCTACGTCTGTGTAGACCTGGTCATTGTATTTGTTGTTGATCTTGAACATCGTCAACTGCGACAGACCTTCCGGTGCCTCATGGCTGACTCGCTCGATATCTCCTACGGCATATCTGACAATGGTCTTGTCGCCCCAGATGATTTCCATCCCGTCATCCGTCAAGGGCCCCACCTGCGCCAAGTCTGAAGGATATGCATCCACGACACCTCCCTTGAGATAAACGAAGGTGGTGTCTGAGGGTTGAGCCATCACTCCTGCTGCCGATATCAGGAGGGTTGACAAAAATGAGAATCTTGCATTCATCAATGGAAAACTTTCAACTACCTTACAACCATTTTGCGGCGATTGACAATATAGACTCCCTGACGTGGCTGACTGACACGGATGCCTTGCAAATTGTAAATGGCGTTGTCACCAGACACAGGTGCGTCAAGCGAATGGATGCCATCGCTCACGGTGGCCTGGACTGCCTCGCCCAAACCGCCCATCTCATTGGCGGCTCGCACGGCATATTGTGCAGAGGCATCATCTACGGTATAAGAAGGTGTGGTGGTGAAGTCCACCACGGCGCCGTCCTTGACTATCGCCCAGAGCAAAGCATAGTTGCTGTTGTCCCATGTCAAAGAGGTGCCTGAGAGCATCACATGGGTGGGGACAGGAGCCTGCTCTGCTGCCAGTCTTGGATTCCATTCACCATACATGTTCTCCATATTCGAAGCCTCGGCTGCCTCCTCGGCGGTAAGGCGCGGGTTGTTGGGATGGCCGTCGCCAAACACGGTCTTGCGCTTGCTCAGATCCACTGCTGTTCCGTTGGCGGTCATCGAGTTGTACTCGGCAAATCGCTTGGGCCATCCGTTGCTCATCTCATTCCATCCTGCAGCCGAGGGGATGATTTCCATCTTTGTGTCTATCCATAGGGCGATGGGGGTGCCCTGTCCCCATGGACGGCCCAGCGTATAGTTGCCGTTGAGGCGGCTGTTCTCGCCCTTGATGGTGCAGTCCTTGAACACATAGCCGTATTTGATGCTCTTGGAGGGAACAGCGATGTAACCACCCGTGTTCATGCACATCTGGATGTCCACCTGATTGAAATAGGCATCGCCCTTGCCACAGAGGAAGTCGGTGCGGCCACGCACCAGACCGTTCTCAAAATAATAGAGGCCTCGGTCGTTGTTGGAGGTCCAGGTATCTTGATAGCCCCACAGACAGGTGTTCTTGTATACTGAGCGCGTACCCTTGTCCTGCACGGCAATGTTGCGCCCGCGTGCATCGGGCATGCCGCTTTTGACGGTGAGGTCCTGGAAATAGGTGTTGCTGACGCTGCCCTGAATCTGCAACACATCGCTCTTGCTGATGCCGTCATACACACTGGTGGTGCCGTAGGTGCCCTCATAGGTGGCATCGGCCGGAATCGCGTTGGTGATGACTGTTCCCTTCATGCTCTCACCGATAAAGGAGATATTGGAAGCAGAGATAGTAGTGATGGGACTGGCATAACTATGCCCGTCATCGCTTTTGATGGTCGCCGTGGTACTCAAAGGCAGGGTATAAGTGCCGTTCTTGACAAAAATGCGGTATCTTACTGTTTTGTTTGAGCGGGAATTGGCGGCTTTTATGGCGGCTGTGAGTTCATCTGTGGTAGATACCACCGCGTCGTAGAGTTTCTTGTCGACGGCAGGACGGACAAGGGTATTGAAATGGATGATGATGGGGGCGACGACAACATTGCCAGCAAGGTCGCGGACCGACCCACTAGGAACGGTGAAGGTATAGGCAGTGGAATACTCCAATCCCTTGTACTCATATACAACAGACTTGCCCGATACGGCTGGGAGTAGACTGACCACCTCGCCGCCATCGGCTCTCAGTTCACCGGCCGAAGTCTCATCCACACTGACTTTCTCATCAAAACTGAGAACAATCTTGCCGATGGCCGACACATTGGCGGCTCCATCTGCCGGTATACTGCTGACGAGCACGGGGGCCGTTCCGTCATCAATGAGTTGGGGAGAACCGGTGAAGAAGACCATGCCAATTGCATTGCCGTCATTGGCAGACTTGGTGCCGTCAATGGCTGATGTCTTGTCTGGCACCCAACGCACAGAAAGTTCCTTCTGGTTGTTGGCTTCAGATGGCAGCGAACCGCTGAACGAGGCTACATTCTTGGCCCCGCTCATGGTGATGCTGCCAAAGCCTTTCCAGTTGGTTCCGTCAAGCGAATACTCTACCTGATAGGTCGTATAGGCATTGTAATTGTACAGCATCTGAAACTGCAGTTGGATATCTGAGAAGCCTTCGGCATTGATCTTGGTCTGCCAATAATAATGGCCTACATCTCCTTCTGCTGCGCCCTCACGCCAGTTGACGGCGGCACCGCGCATGCTCTCATAGCCATTGGCTGCCTCTGTGCTCTTGTCGAGCCAGGAGGTACTGCTGCCGTCGGCCTCGCTCACCAGCGTGAATGCCGAGGCGGTGTTGCTCTCTGAACTGAAGTCTGCAGGACGGCCATTCGCCCCCCGGACGTAGAAATCCCACCCGGCGATGATGTCCACCTGAGCAAAACGGGCTGTGATGTCGATGTCGGAAGTCATGTTGACGACGATATCACTGGCGGTCTGTCCGTCACCCCAGTTGGTGAAGGAGACAAGTCCCTCGTAACTGATCGCGCTTAGGGTGACAGCAGAACCTTCCTCGTAAAGTTTCTTGCCTTCAACCACAGTAGGCGCGGGCGACAACTGCACCATGTAGGGGTTGGCACCGTCCACAGAAAGGTTGAGAGCATAGGTGTTGACCTTGCGGAAATTGGCGGTCATCTGCTTGTCTGAATTCATCTTGACCACAAACTTGGAAGCCGTGGAAAGGACGTTTCCCTCGGCATCGGTCCAATTGACAAACTGATAGCCGAAATTCTTGGTGGCTGTGAGCGTCACCTCTGTGCCCTCCTCGTATGCAGAGGCTGAAGGAGAAGCACTCACCGTGCCGCCTTCCTCCGGCGAGACATTCAAGGTGAGGTGGTATTTGGACACATCCACTTGGGTGCCATTGAGCAAACCTTCTATATGCACATCGCTGAAGCCGCCCTCTTTGCTGCTGCCCACTCCCACAGTGGCCACTAAGGAGAATCCTTCTGAAGAGGTCAGGCGTGCCTGCTGGTCGGCTGTTAGGCTGATGACAAACTGATGGGTATAATTGTCGCTGGAACCATATTTGTCCTTTGTCTTGTCATGATTGGCACGTGGAGCGGTATAGTTGCCTAATTCAACGGTGGTGCCATCGGCCAATTTGGCGGAGACGGTGACTCCATTCTGAGCATCAGTTCCAAACCGCTGGATATATGCGCTCACCTTCGTCGGAGTGAATGTGAGGCCTGCGGCTGGTTTTACCTGCCACTCCACGGCTTGCGTGCTGCCCGACGGACGCAGTTTCACAAAAGTCACGCCAGGGATGGCGTCGTCGGCGGTGCGGGTGGCGGTGCCTGTCACCTCAAGGTCACCCAGATTGACGGCGGTCATGCTGAAACCATCGGCGGGGGTCACGGCATCGGCGGCACCGATGTCCGTGGTGTTGAAGTTCCAAACCACGCTCGCTGGCTCGTCATGATAGGAGACGCTGCTCGCCACATCAAGTGACGGCATGGAATGGGCAACGGCACTGCTGTTGATGGCGATTCCCATCAAGAGAGACAACAGTCTGGAAACACTTCTGAAATGTCTTGTAAACATAATGATTGCTGAATATAAACAGATTTGATTTGCTGTAGTAGGTGATTCGGATGCAAAATTACAAAATTCAACTGACATGGAAAATACAGACGGAACATTTTTCGAGTTTTCTGAAAATGAGCAAAATAAAAACTGACACGAAAAGAGAGGCGTTTGGAGGAATTTGCTCACAAACAAGCCGTTTTGGAAACAATCTGAAACCTGCTTGAAAAATGTGGCTGAGGGCGACAAAAAAAATGATGGAAAACGATGGCGCGTCAATAAATAATTGCTAAATTTGCAAAGCAGAAAAACGCTTCGATGACCTACATTTCTTTGCCGAATGAATCTGAGCGCCGTCTCACCTTCTACCTTGCCATGGAAGAATATGTGGCAAGACACTTGGATTTGGATGATGCTTTCTTCCTCTGGCAGGTGGAACCAACGGTCATCTTCGGGCGCAACCAACTGATAGAGAATGAGGTCAACCTCGAATATTGCCGCGAGCATGGCATCGCCACCTACAGGCGCAAGAGCGGAGGGGGGTGTGTGTATGCCGACAAAGGCAATGTGATGCTCTCCTATATCACTAAGGACGAACAGGTGAGCCTGACGTTCAACCGCTACATCAACCTGCTGGTGCTCGTGCTCTACCGCATGGGCATCGAGGCGAAGGCCACAGGACGCAACGATGTGCTCATCGGCGGGCGCAAGGTGTCGGGAAACGCCTTTTACCACCTGCCAGGGAAAAGCATCGTGCACGGCACGCTGCTCTATGATACCGACATACAGAACATGGAGGCAAGCATCACCCCCAGCCATGCCAAACTCGAGAGCAAGGGGGTGAGCAGCGTACGCCAGCATATCACTCTTCTCAAGGACCACACCACCATGACACTCGAGGAGGTGAAGGCTCATATCCGCCAAACTCTCTGTGACAGACAACTGACGCTTAGCGAGACTGATATCAGGGGCATCGGGGATATAGAGCGGGGATACCTCTCTGAGTCATTCATCCTCGGCAACAACCCTCGTTACACCCTGAGCAGAAAAGGTCGCATCGAGGGTGTCGGCGACCTGGAGGTAAGACTGGAGGTGAGGGGTGGCATCATCCGTGAGGCCAACATCCTGGGTGACTTCCTGCTGGTGGGCGACATCGAGGCGGGCATCCTCTCTCACCTGCGCGGCGTACGCCTCTCACCAGAGGCCATGACGGAGGCTCTGCCTCCCGACCTGAGCGACATCATCCTCCATCTGCACACCTACCAACTGACAAAAATCATCTTCAACCAACTATAAATCAAAAACGATGGAAAACAAAAGAACCTGTCTCTACGACAAGCATGTGGCACTCGGTGCTCTCATTTCACCTTTCGGCGGTTTCGACATGCCCATACAGTACACCTCCATCATCGATGAGCACAATGCCGTGCGGGAGCACTGCGGCGTCTTCGATGTCTCGCACATGGGAGAGGTGCGCATCAAGGGGCGTGACGCTGAGCGCTATGTGAACCACATCTTCACCAACGACATCACAGGTGCGCCCGATGGCAAGATCTTCTACGGAATGATGTGCTATGAGAATGGCGGCACCGTGGACGACATGCTCGTCTACCGCATGGGGGAGAACGATTTCTTCCTCGTCATCAACGCTGCCAACATCGAAAAGGACGTGGCATGGATGCAGGCACACCTTGACGGCTATGACCTGACATTCGACCACTGCTCCGACTACTACGGACAAATAGCCGTGCAGGGACCCGAAGCAGAGGCGGTGATGGAAGAGGTGCTCGGCATCGCCTGCAGCGAACTAACCTTCTACACCGTAAAGACCATCGAAACTGATGGCGAGACCGTCATCGTCAGCCGCACAGGATACACCGGCGAGGACGGATTTGAGGTATATGGCTCACACGACTTCATACGCCGGCAGTGGGATCTGCTCATCGAGAGCGGACGATGCAAGCCATGCGGACTGGGATGCCGAGACACCCTGCGCTTCGAAGTGGGACTGCCGCTGTATGGCGACGAACTGTCCGAGGACATCTCACCAGTGATGGCTGGCCTCAGCATGTTCTGCAAACTCGACAAACCTGAGTTCATCGGACGGGAGGCTCTGCTGCGACAGAAAACGGAAGGCGTCGACCGCCGCCTGGTGGGCATCGAACTGCAAGACCGCGCCATCCCCAGACACGGATACGCCGTACTGAGCGACGGTGTCAATGTGGGCGAGGTGACCACGGGATACAACTCCATCTCCACGGGCAAAAGCGTGTGCATGGCGCTCGTTGACTCAGCACATGCCAAACTCGGCACGCCACTGGAAATACAGATCCGCAAAAAAACCTTCCCAGGCACCGTGGTGAAAAAGCGTTTCTATGACAAGCATTATAAGAAGTAGTTAAAGTAGTTAAAGAAGTTAAGTAGTTAAGCCAAATGACTTGTTTGAGCAAGAGTAATGTCTAAACTCCTAGACTCCTAAACTCCTAAACTCCCAACCCCCTAAACTCCCAAACTCCTAAACTCCATAAAAACAACAAACAACCAATAAATATACAATCATTATGGCAAAAGTTATCGAAGGTCTCTATTATTCTGAGACACATGAGTATGTTCGCGTAGAAGACAACTATGGTTACATCGGCATCACCGACTATGCACAGAATGCCCTTGGCAATGTGGTATATGTCGATATGCCCGAAGAGGATGACGAGGTGACTGCAGGCGAAGAATTCGGAGCCGTGGAAAGCGTGAAGGCTGCCAGCGACCTCATCTCTCCGGTGAGCGGCACCGTGGTCGAGGTGAACGGGAAACTCGAGGACGAACCGGAACTCATCAACACCGACGCGTTTGAGAACTGGATCATCAAGGTAGAACTCAGCGACAAGGTGGAACTTGACGAACTGATGGACGCTGCTGCATACGAGAAATTCTGTGAAGCCCAATAACCTACCCAACTGACCATCCATGACCTACAAATATTTTCCACACACACCGGAGGACATCGACAAAATGCTCCAAAAGGTGGGTGCACAGTCGCTTGACGCTCTCTTTGAGGAGGTGCCCGATACCATACGGTTCAAGGGTGAGTACGACCTGCCACCTGCCATGAGCGAGACAGAGGTGCGCCAGACTTTCGAACGTCTGTGCGAGCGCAACTGCCGCATGACTGTCTTCGCAGGAGCAGGTGTCTACGACCATTACGTGCCGTCGGTGGTGCCCAGCATCGTTGCACGCTCTGAATTTCTCACAAGTTATACTCCCTACCAGGCTGAGATATCACAAGGCACGCTCCATTACATCTTCGAATGGCAGAGCATGATGTCGGAACTCACCGGACTGCCTGTATCCAATGCCTCGCTCTATGACGGAAGCACAGCCACTGCTGAGGCCATGCTCATGGCGAATGCCTCTGCCAAGAAAGCCAACCGCGTGCTCGTCTCTGGCGCCATCGACCCCAAAGTGCTCGCAGTAGTGCGCACATACGCCCATTTCCATGGTGTGGAGATCGCTACCATCGCTACCCGAGACGGTGCCACCGACAAGGATGACATGCTGCGGCAACTGGCTGAGGGCGGTGTTGCTGGCGTGGTGCTTCAACAGCCCAACTACTTTGGCATCATCGAGGATTTTTCTGGTTTTGCCGATGCCATCCACAACGAGAAGGCACTGATGATCATCAACACGCCCGCTCTCGACCTCGCCTTGCTCCGCACACCCGGTGAATGGGGGGCCGATATCGCAGTGGGCGACGGTCAGTCATTGGGCATCCCCATGTCGTTCGGAGGTCCCTATGTGGGCTACATGTGCTGCACAGAGAAACTGATGCGAAAGATGCCGGGACGCATCGTAGGCATGACACAGGACAACCGCGGACAGCGCGTCTTCGTCCTCACCCTGCAGGCCCGCGAACAGCATATACGCCGGCAGAAAGCCACCTCCAATATCTGCTCCAACCAAAGTCTGATGGCGCTGTGGGCCACCATCTACCTCTCCGTCATGGGCAAGGAAGGGGCACGTGAGGCCATACAGCGGTCGTGCGACGGTGCCCATTACCTCGCCGCAAGGCTGGTGGAGACAGGGCATTTCCGCCTCACCTATGGAGGGGAATTCCTCAATGAGTTCTGCGTCGATTACGACGGTGATGCCGACGAACTCCTGGCACGCCTCGCCTCAAAGGGCATCCTCGGCGGTGTCAAGGTGGGTGAGCACACCATCATGATGGCAGTCACCGAAATGCGCACACAACAAGAAATGGACCAACTCGTCCAATTGGTTACCCCATAAAAGAAAACGATCATGAACAACCAATTATACGGCAACCTGATTTTCGAACTGTCGCACAAAGGCCGCAGAGGCTATTCGCTCCCTGACACGGGCATTGCTCCCCATCAACTTCCACAGACCCTGTGCCGTGAAAGCGATGCCCAACTGCCGGAGTGTGACGAACTCACTGTGGTGAGACACTACACCAACTTGAGTGCCAACAACTTCGGGGTAAACAACGGGTTCTACCCCCTGGGCAGTTGCACCATGAAATACAACCCCGTGGTCAACGAGGAGATGGCGGCAAGGCCTGAGTTCACCAACCTCCACCCCATGCAACCGGCTGAGACATGCCAAGGTGCGCTGGAGGTGTACTACAACCTGCAGAAGTCGCTCGCTGCCCTCACCGGACTGAGCGAGTTCACACTGAACCCGTTTGCCGGTGCCCACGGCGAACTGACAGGACTGATGATCATCCGCGCATACCACCAAAGCAGAAATGATGACAAGCGTGTGAAAGTCATCGTGCCCGACACCGCCCATGGCACCAACCCGGCTTCTGCCGCTGTCTGCGGACTGGAGGTGGTGGAGGTGAAGAGCCGCGCCGACGGCAGTGTCGATGTGGAAGACCTCCGCACACTTCTCGACGATGGTGTGGCAGCCATGATGATGACCAATCCCAACACGCTCGGCATGTTTGAGCGCGACATCCCCGAAATCGCGCGCCTCGTGCATGAGTGCGGAGGTCTGATGTATTATGACGGTGCCAACCTCAACCCGATGCTGGGTGTCTGCCGTCCGGGCGACATGGGGTTTGATGTCATGCACATCAACCTGCACAAGACTTTCTCCACCCCTCATGGCGGAGGCGGTCCTGGCAGTGGTCCCGTGGGCGTGAGAGCCGGACTGGAGGCCTTCCTTCCCGCTCCCCGCGTGGTGCGCGACAATGGCACATTCCGCATCGAAAACGATGGTGATGCCATCCACATCGGTGCCTTCCTGGGCAACTTCGGTGTCATCATCCGTGCCTACACATACATTCTGTCCTTGGGACGGGAGCATGTGCGCATGGTGGGACCTCTCGCCACCCTCAATGCCAACTATATCAAGGAATCTCTCAGGGATGTCTACAAACTGCCCATCGATGGATGGTGCAAACATGAGTTCGTGTTCGACGGCCTTGCCGACAAGTCTACTGGCGTGACGACCATGGATGTCGCCAAGCGATTGCTCGACTATGGCTACCATGCACCGACCATCTATTTCCCGCTGCTCTTCCATGAGTCACTGATGATCGAACCTACCGAGAGCGAGAGCATCGACACCATCGACGGTTTCATAGAGGTGATGCGCCGCATTGCCGAAGAAGCGGCCACCGACCCCGAACTGGTGAAGACGGCTCCCCACTCCACTCCCATCGGTCGCGTGGACGACGTGCTGGCTGCCAAGCATCCCGTGCTGACTTTCAACCAAATGAAGAATACATAGACAGAGTGTATCACACCTGCGCGTCTGGGGTGTAGGGACGCGATGCATCGCGTCCGCCCCAGACTCACACCACCATTTTTGCAGTGGTAATCATAATTCTTAATCCTTGATACTTCATTCTTCATTGAACAAGACAAGCAGTGGTAATCATAATTCTTAATCCTTAATCCTTAATTCATAATCCCAGAAAATGACATCTGACCTTATCATAATAGGAAGTGGTCCCGGTGGTTACCGGGCTGCAGAATATGCCGCTGCAGGCGGTCTTCAAGTGACCATCATTGAGGAGGCACAGGCTGGCGGTACTTGCCTCAACTGCGGTTGCATTCCCACCAAGACGCTCTGCCGCCATGCTGAGGTCATTGAGACGTTGCGGAATGCCGAGGATTTCGGACTGGAAGGCCTCACCTACTCCGTGGATTTCGCACGGATGATGGAGCGCAAGCAAAAGGTGGTGGAGACACTCCGTCAAGGGGTTGAGGGTTTGTTGTCGAAACCCGGCATCACCCTCGTCAGAGGAACGGCGCATTTCACCGGCCAGAAGACCGTGGCAGTGGGCGATGAGGAATATACCGCACCCAACATCATCATCGCCACAGGCTCAAAGGCCAAGATGCTACCCATCCCCGGAATCGATGACAGCAGGGTGGTCACATCGACCGAACTGCTCGACATCACCACCCTGCCCCAGAGACTGTGCATCGTGGGGGCGGGTGTCATCGGGATGGAGTTTGCTTCCATCTTCAGCAGTCTGGGCTGTGAGGTGACAGTGGTGGAATTCCTGAAAGAATGTCTCCCTGCTCTCGACAGCGACATCGCCAAACGGTTGCGCCAGACCATTTCCAAAAGGGGTGTGACCTTCCTCATGCAGTCGGCGGTGAAGGAAATCAATGCCGAAGGTGTGGTGTATGAGCGCAAGGGAAAGCCTGGTGTGGTGCCAGCCGACCTCATCCTGATGGCCACAGGCCGTGCCGCCCGCATCGATGGACTCGACTTGGAGAATGCAGGCGTGAAAACAGAGCGGGGGTGCATCGTGACCGACGAGGAATTCCGTACCACCGCTGAAGGTGTCTATGCCATCGGCGATGTCAACGGACGGATGATGCTCGCCCATGCTGCCACATTCCAGGGACTGCATGTGGTGAACCATATCCTCGGCCGTGTGGACCATATCCGTACCGACATCATCCCCGCTGCTATCTTCACCCATCCTGAGGCAGCAAGCGTAGGCATGACAGAAGATGCCTGCAAAGAGGCGGGCATGGCGTACGAGTGCCACAAGGGGTATTACCGTGCCAACGGCAAGGCGCTGGCGATGGACGAGACAGAAGGACTGGTCAAAGTGCTGACCGACAGTTCGCGCCATATCATCGGATGCCATATCTATGGTGCCCATGCTGCCGACATGGTGCAGGAGGTGTGCTCACTGATGAATGTCGGCGCCACCATCGACCAGATGGCCGACATCGTCAGGATACACCCCACACTCAATGAGATTTTGGATATGACGCATTAACCCCTGTCGGATTTGGGTTAAAACGGTGTAACCATATGACAACACAGTTGGTCATTTCAGGTGCTGATGTATCCAACTGTCGAGCAGTGAAAGGAGCTCAGGAAGGACATGCTCATCTTTGAGTGAGGCATATTCATCCTGAGTTCCTTTCTCACATGGCAGCAACAAATGGTTGATGTCGGGAAAGACCTTCACTGTCACATCCTTGTTGTGTGACAGACATTGCATGGCACTTTCCTCATTCTGGCGCGCGTTGACCATGATGTCCTTTCCTCCGAAGACAAGCAAGACAGGCACATTGACCTTGGAAAGATAGTCAGCAGGATTGTAGCGGATGAAGAAGCGGTACCAAGAAGAGGTGGCCGTCATTGCATACATATAGATGCCATAGCGGATGTGCTGGTTGGTTGTGTCGCGCCGCCACTCATCGTGCACCGCATACAGTTTCTGCTCAAGACTATCTGAGTCAGCATATTTGTACGCCGTGCGGAACAGACGTTCATTGATATCATGATAGCGCTTCTTGTCCGCTTCCGGAAGGGGTGTCGCCTCCACAATGTCGATATTCTGCTGAATAACAGAAGACAGACCAGCGGTCATCAGACCACAGAGGCTGATGACAAAAGCAACATCCGGCGACTGTGAGGCAGCAATGGAAATGGATGCGCCACCCTCGCTGTGCCCCAAAAGACCGATTTGCGAGGAGTCAATGTCCGGACGCGTCTTCAGATAAGCCACTGCTGCGAGCGCATCAGCAGCAAAATCAGCCGTTGTAGCATAATTGTAGTTGCCGGAACTCTTCCCGGTCCCACGGTCATCGGTTCTAAGCACGGCAACTCCCCTGCTGACCAAGTAATCCGAGATTTCCTTGAACACCCGATGTCCCGCCATCGTACAGTCGCGGTCCTGCTGTCCGGTGCCAGACATCAGCACCACAGCAGGACAGCGTCGTTGGCCCCCATCAGGCAGTGCGAGGGTGGCAGCCAACTGAATGGAGTCACAGGAGGTATAGACAATGGTGGTGTCTTCCACAAACCCTGTGTGGGCACGGCCGGCAGCCGACAGCATGACGGCAGCCCAAATGGCTACCATTCGGAAAAGACGGTGCTTACTCATTAAGCAAATACTCCAAAATATAAGATATCTCATCAGCCATTTGTGTCGGACTGCCATGATAGCCTGAGCCCATCCACCGAATATGTCCACGGCGGTCAATAATCACCTTAAGTGGGATACCCGACGTGTGCAGCACACTGGCTACAGCCTTGTACTGCTCATCTTGTTTTCCCACCTCGCCGTTGTCATACAGCACATTGAAAGTAAAGCCCTTCGACTTGATGAAAGCCTCTGCCGTCTTGCGGTAATCAGCCTTCATCTCCTGCGTATCAATGAAATAGAACTCCACGTCCTTGTTGTCCTTCCATCGGTTGACCGTCATCTGTCCGCCAGGCATGGATGCCTTGCATGGGGCACACCAGGTAGCCCAGAAATCCAGGAAAATGATTTTCCCCTTTTTGTCAGCCAGATTGACCTTTCCACCGCCCATACGTTCAAGAGTACTCAAAGTGACGGGGATGTCTATCAATTCTTCCAGTGCCTTGGCACGGTCCTTTTCTATTTGCTCAGCGTTTTTCAGTGAAGTCAGATACTTGTCAAAGTCTCCACCGGGATTTTCAGCAAGATAATCTGACTTCAGCAGGTCGAGCATCTCCTGGGTTGTCGCATCCTCCGGGACACATTGCTTAATATAAGGGATGACCTCCTTCTCACGCCCCAACTGATTGAGCAGTTTAACATAGAGGTCGGCATATTCTGCTCTTTTTGAGTAATACGGGAAAACCATCTCCATGTATTTCATCGACTCCTCCGTACGGTTCACCGCATTGAGGATACGCGCATGCGCATAGAGTGCCATATTGAACTTCTCCACGACATGGGCGTTCCACTCATTTGGCGATACCAGTTGCATGGCATGGGTGTTGCGTGGACGGCTGAGGATTTCCTTGATGATGAGTTCAGAATGTTGAAGTGCTTTCTCCGCTGAAATCTGCTGGTTGGTAAAAGGTATCTCCGCCACATGCCAATGTGTGGCAATCATCTCTTCAAAAGGAATGTCATGAATGTAGGTGGCAAGGTTGGAATAATCGTCGGCACGCATGATACGGTCGTAGATGACAGCACGGAAGATTTTCGAATAGAAGAGGTCACTTGTGAAGGAGTGGACATTCCAAAACTTGTCGGAAGGGAACCGTTTTAAGAATTGCACAAAATCTTTCTGTGCCTGTGCTGCTGTCGGGTCGTCGGCATCGCGTGTCTTTACGCTTCCAAAGAGGTTTTGGATGCGCAGCAGTTCCTCATCACGGCTGATGATGCCGTCGGGATAATCTTTCTTCTCGCGTTCCCTCACACGTTTTGCCAAGGCAGAGTCTGCCAATGTGCGCAAAGCGATGTCGTAGATATCACTCCACTGCTGGTCGGTCATCTTCAGTTTGGGGTTATCGAGAAACATCAATGCATTCTGTCTCAGTTGTTCCTTGTTTCCACCTTGCTTCACCCTGTTCAGTGTGTTCACCAAAAATCCAAACTCATGAGCCTGTGCATCAGGGAATTGCTGAAACTCATTGTTGAACCACATCATTTGTGTCTCACCTGCCAAAGGCTGGGCCTTGGGGTCCTCCATCATACCTGGGAGATTCAATCCTGAATCAGGAGTGCGGAGCAATGCCCATCCTATACGTGCGCCCTCTTTGTTTTGTTTGTTCTTGTCGAGCACAAATGAGGCGTATGTAGCGGGCCACCCCCAGTCGGTCTTTCCTTTGGCAATCATTTTGGCACAGAGCAAGACTGCATCCTGCGGGACATCAAATTTCCCAATCCACTTTCCCTCTGTCTGCGTGAGAGCCACATCAGTTGCCTCCCACCAATAATTGCGCATGATATACAGCACGCACTTGATGTCGGTGTCATTCTCCAACTCAGTACCTGTGGGGTCGTAGACTATCTGCTGACCTGTGGCGCCCTCAATGATATACTCCGGTTCGTATTTCACCTGAGCCTGGCACCATGACAGATGAAAGAAGATGACCGAAACAAATAACAGCAATCGTTTCATATTATATAAATGTTTTTAGATTTTAATTATCAAACAGCCACATCTCCCCTCCCCTGTGGTTTGACACACATATCAACCACCTTGCCAAAACCCGGGAACACATGGTAGGGCGCCTTGAGGTTGCCATCGGCATTCTCACGGTTGTTGAACCTCAGTGTGGTGCGGTTGATGGGGAACTCATAGATTTTGCCTTCTTTCCCATTCCATGTGGCTACATAGAGCAATGTGCCACTTACATTCTGCAAGTTGGCTGTATAATACTCTGGGTTGTATATGCGCATGGCAGTGATTTCCTCATCGTCAGGGAACGGGTCATTGAGCAGGATGGCCCGATGGGCGTTGAAATCATAGGAATAGATATTGCGTGTGGTGGCATATATGAACGTGTTGGCAGCATAGCGCCCGCACTCAAAAAACCGTGCATTGTCGCCATCGGTGGCTGCCGAGAAGTCATCCTTCCCATATGCCTGCCGATAAACCATCGGATTGATGATTTCCTCACCACTCTGAGAATCGGTCGTTGTACTGTTTATGTTGAATCGCATACGATAGAGATAACGTTTGGTGCCATCAGTGAACACCGCACAGGCTATCGACCCATAGTTTTTTCCCATCCACACCATATCCAATCCGATATTGTTCACATCAAAGAGAGAAGTGATATTGTCCTCATCTTGTTGGTTGAAGGCGAAGATGGCAGGTTCCACATCATAACTGTTTGACACTTTGACGAATCTTTTTCCAATCTTATCATATAAGATGGCACAATATCCTGTCTGTGAACCGAAGAGGTCGGGCTGGTAGACAAAGCGTTCAAACTGCATGTCACCCGTCAGACTGCTGTTGGGCTTCAGCTCACGTGAGAACTGGTATCCGAACGACATGGTTGCCTGCTGGTTGAGGGCATGAGCCTGTCCTCCATTAATCATGATAGTACAATACCCAAATCTGGAAGAGCGGTCGATATTGACCACATCAATCTTCTTGGGTGGGACCATGAAGAGGTCATTGTCTAAATGCTCGACAGAAAAGTCGCTGCTGCTGATACGCGCTGCCTGCCGGTCGGTCCAGACGTAGAGATTCTTCACCTGAGGTTCATAACTGCTTTTCTCCACCAACGAGAAGCTCACCCCCCGTGGTGAGCCCTCCAATGATGCCCCGTCGTTGTTGATCGCATACACATCCTTGATGTGACGGTTGGCAGTGAACGAGGGTTCGGCATAAATAGAAGCCAGATAATCGAGCCGGCATCGCCCGTTGTCATCTTGAAGCACCATCAGTCCGGAGAGCACGCTGGGCTGAATCGCCACACTGTATTTCGTGCGATATGCCGCTCCTGTTTTTTTCTCTGTAACGGTCAGCACCAAGGCGTAATTTGTTGTGCTCGCCGGTCTTGAAATGACGGCATCAAGAATGCGCTCTCTGCCAAGGACAACAGCCTTTGCTTCGGTGTTCGCCCAATCGTCAAGATACATCTCCCACAGGAAATCCAGTTGGCTGTCATCCATCTCACCCTGCGTGAAGGCAAGTTGCGGCTCGATATGCAAGGTCTCATACCTGTCGATAGCGAAGTAGGTGCCGGCAGATGGTGACACGACACTGATTTCATTGAGTTCTGTATAGTCATAGTTGCCCTTGTCCTCATAACAGGCCATCAGACTCACAATGGCAAAAACAAGGCATAATATATCAACTGTTCGGCGCATAATAAATCTCCTCCTTTTCTTCAGCATTATCATCAACATAGATGGGGTCATGGGTTTTGCGGTACTCTGCATAAGCCTCATTCAACTGAGAGGCGAAGAGTTGCAGCTGGGCTGCGGTATAGATGCCTGGCTCACTTCCATTGTCGAAGCGGGTGGCCTGAGGCCAGTCGGTGATGCCCAGCACGTCGATGGCAAAGCGATACTTGTTGGTGCTGTATTTCCCAAAATAATAAGGCCAGTGGGCAGGGCGCATCAGCATGTCAGCCCATGAGAGTCGGAAGTGGATGGCATCTGGGTTGCCTGTCGTGAAATCCTCGCTGTCGACCATCTGCAGCAAAAGCGTCACGCTGTGGTCCTGGGTGTCGGCAGTTCGCTTGAGCAGCACCGGCAGATAGCCGTCATACTGTCCTTTTGGGATGATGCCATCGAGAATCTCATAGTGCAGCGGACTTTGCGCCGTGGTGCTGTCAGCCACCGCCACTGCTCTGAAATGGCGGTCACGGTCGGCTGTCCGTCCCATAACACGCACGGCTATCTTCACCGTGTCCTCCATTAGCGATGAAGGCTTAAGCGAGAAGGAATAGTTTATCTCCCTGACGATATTGGTCACAGCCAGAAACTGTTCTGTCTCGTAGAAATATACCCTGTCGTTGAGTGTATAGTCGATATGCTCGTTCTCCTTGCATCCGCTCAGACACAGGAGCGAGCAAATAAAGATCAATGTGAATGTTTTGTTCATGTCTTCGCCATCTTTATTCAGTCTTTTTCTCTTCCTCCGTATTCCACCTCATCATCAGGAAGCGGGAACACATAATGGGGCATGGCATAGCTGTAGCTCACTGTGTTGCCCACGGCGGTAGGTATAGGTATCTGCTCATAATTCAAGCGCTTGTAGAAGTAATAGAGTTGTCCTTCGCACATGAATTCCTTGGTATATTCCTTGCGGATTTCCTCCATGGCATCGCCCTCGCTGAGCGCTGTACTCAGTCCATCGACCAAATTGCGGTGGCTGCGCACGGTGTTGAGCAGGGTGATGGCAGCCTCCACGTCATGATTAAGTTTCAACTGGCACTCGGCGGCAATGTAGTACGCCTCCGACAGTCTCATCATAGGAAGTCGGAAAAGATACTGCGTGTTGCCACCCGTGGGTTGCATATACTTTGTAGAGTAGTTTTTTCCATCAAGTTCCTGTGTCTGGTAGGCATATCTATAGTCACCGGAGAAACCCGCTTGGAAGAGTTCATAGATAGCCTGATAACTCGGCTCGCTCATAATGAGCGAACTTTGGTTGTCGCTCGTGAAATAGGTAGAGTAGCGTGAGCGCAACTGGGTATCATAAAGGGCAAACACCAGTTCCTCAGAAAAGATGCGGTTGCGGTTGTACGACTCTGCCACGTTGATTTCCGCATCTGGTGTGAAATAAAAAGTTCTCTGCCCGACCACCTTCTGAGCAGCCTGCAAGGCCTCTGCATAGTTGCCCATATACAGGTAGATGCGTGCCTGCAACAGGCATACTGCGTAATAATTCATCTTGAAGGTACGGTCGCGTTCATAGGTGACATCAGCATTTTCCTGACTGCCGCCTACAACGGGGTCGGCACGCAGTTCTTCTTCTGCCACGCTCAAGTCTGCCAAGCAGTTGGCGAGCGCCTCACTCACAGTAGAGAGCGGCGTGACATCAGCAGTCACCGTTTTCATGTAGGGGATGCATTTATGCTGTGGATTAACCAGATAGGACTCCCCCCACAGTCTTGTCAGGTCGAAATGCAACAGAGCTCGTATGGCGTATGCCTCGCCCTTGATAAGGTGATAGTTGCGCCCAGTGAAGATGAGAGGGTCGGCTCCGTCGATACGGCTGATGAGTTCATTGTCGTTGGCAATGGCGGTATACATCTGCGTCCAGATTCCATTGATGCGACCTTCCACCCCACTGTTGGAGTAGTCGAATGCAGCATCAAAATTGTAAGTGTTGCTTGTCGACATGCCCGTATAGTACTGTGCCATGGCATCCAGCATGCCATAGGTGAGTTCCTGCCCGTAGGCCGAGGTGCTTCCCATCAGGAGATAGACACCCGTCAGTGCGTCCTTGTATCCCTGCTCCGACGTGAAGTTGTCGTCAGACTTAATCTGAGTCTTCGGGCTGACATCGAGCCACTCCTCACAGGCCCCAAGGAGCAAAGTGACCGCCAGACCACAGCAGACATATCCTATTTTATGAAAAATGCTTATCCTGGTTTTCATCATCATTTCCATTTTCATTTAAAATCTTGCTGACAACGTAAAACTGAACGTACGGGCGCGGGGATAAGACAGTCCCCATTCCTTCTTCACAGTGGAGAGCCATCCCACATCATTCATGGTAGCAGTCAGCTTCAGATACTCAAGCGGACTTTTCTTGATGATGGGAAGGGAAGAGAAATCGTAGCCTATAGTGATGACCGAGAATGCCAGTTCGTTGTAGTCCTCCACAAACCGGCTGGTGGGTTTCGTCGTGCTCGTATCCATAATAGACTTGAACTGAGCCACCTGTCCTGGTGTATTCCATCGCTCATTGAGCACCCGTTCATCGACATTCCAGTTGAGCACATCAACATTCTCCACCTTGTCGACCAATGTCGAGTTGTAGGTCTGCCCACCCCATTTGTAACTGAATGAGCAGTTGGCGTCAAAGTTGCGCCACCTTGCAGACAGTCCGAAATTGCCTTGATATTTAGGTTGTGAGTCACCGCATACCACTTGGTCGGTCGACGACCAATCGAAAGATGTCGTCCCGTCTTTTTTGATAAACACCTCCCTGCCTGTGGTTGGGTCGATGCCGGCAGAACGCACTGCCCAGATGGCTGTCATGCTCTGTCCTTCCTCATAACGGGTGCTCACTTTGCGCTGAGCGACTTTTCTTTCTTCTGTACCTGCGTATTCATCCTTGGCTTTATCCTGTGCCTCGTTGTACGCCTTCAAAGCATTGGAGATTTTGGATATCTTGTTGGTGTTGTGAGCGACGTTGAAAAAAAGGTTGACCGAGGTGCGGCTTTGCGGCAGGGTGAAAAGACGGTAGTTGAGAGTCAATTCATATCCCTTGTTCACAGTTTCACCTAAATTTTCCTTAAAGGATGAGAATCCCGACGACGGAGCCAATGTGACATCCGTCAGCAGATTGTCGGTCAGGTTGTTGTAATACTCAAAGCGTCCGCTCAACCGGTTGAAGAGGGTGATGTCGAATCCCACCGTCCGTTCCAGTTGTCGCTGCCATTTCAGGTCGGGATTGGCCAACGCCATAAGCACTACACCCATATCGCCGTTGTAGGTGCGGTCGGTGATATAGCTGTAGGTGGACAAGGCTTGGTAGGAATTGAAGTTCTGCGAACCTGTGCGGCCGATGGAGGCACGCACTTTCAAGTAATTGAGTATTTTGTTTTTCTTGAGCCATGCCTCATGATGGAGGTTCCATCCGATGCCTGCCGACCAGAAGGAGCCCCATTTGTTCTTAGAGCCAAACATCGAAGAGGCATTCAGACGATAGGAGAAGTCGGCAAGATAGCGGTCGGCATAACTGTAGTTGGCAGCTCCGATGATGCCGATGCTGCGAGTGGTGCTCTCCGAACCTCCAGGTTTACCACCTACGGCATAACCATTGCCGAAAGAGATGAAGTCCATCCTGTCGCTGGGGAATCCGATGGCGGAGAACGACTCTGTTTCCGATTTCGACTGTTCGATGGAGTATTGAAGGTTGGTAAAAAGCATGTGCCTTCCTTTTGTGATGGAATAGTTCAATCCCAAGTCGGCATTGACCTGGTTCGACTGTCCATGGCTTTGCGAATAGGAGCCTCGGTTGAGGTACTCCTCAGAAGATGGCAGGATGGAAGCATACTGGGAATTGGAGGCAGGTGTGAAGACATCACTCTTGTCCTTCCTGATAGTCAATCCCACCCTTCCAGTCAGTTTTAGGTTCTCCAGCAGGTTCCACTCAGTATAGAAATTCTCAGTGATGAGTGTGTACACAGACTCATTCTTAGATTTTAGGCTCGCATCATACAGAGGGTTCCAGGTGCCGTTGCTGTATCGTTGGATAAGCTGTCCGTCATCATCATGGATGCGCCAATAGGGATTCATGCGGGAGTACTGTGAGAAACTGCCGTATGGAGACTCCTTGCCCTTATTGTCATCGACGGTCAGCAGGTTGCGGAAGATGAAGTTCTTTACACGGTATGACAATGTGAGGTTGCCACTGATAGTGCGCCGGTTGCTGCCTTTCATGACACCCACGTTGTTGGTGTATGACAGGGATGCGGAGTAGAGCATGGCGTTGTCGCCGCCGTCGAACATGAGAGAGTGTCGCTGTCCGACACCGGTGCGCAATGGTTGCGACATCCAGTAACTGTCGACACCTCTTGCAATCTCTTTGTATATTTCGTTGTATTGAGCCGTCAGTTCGGCCTGGGAGTGTGCGTTTGATGTATTGGTGTATTTTCCCGCCAGCAGTTCTGCCTGCAATTTACCTGCAGCATCAGTCAGGTGATAGCTGTTCAGGTCGGGAACGGTGAGTTCGAGAGAGCCGTTGTAGCTCACGCGCAGTCTTCCTTGCTTGGGCTGCACCGTCTCGACCACCACCACACCGTTGGCAGCTTTAGAGCCATAGATAGCCTTAGCGGCGGCATCTTTCAATATGGTGATGCTCTGGATGAGGTTCATGTCCATGTCGACAATTTTCTCCAGAGATGTCTCAAAGCCGTTGAGGATAAACAAAGGCAAATTGGGTGAGGTCTCATAGTCGCCTTTGAGGTCGATGGAACTTTGTCCGCGGAACTGCACGTCGGGCATGGAGTTGGGGTTGGACCCCATATCGACATTTTCGTTGATGACAAACGAGGGGTCGAGGTTTTTGAGGCTCTGGAGTGCGTTGACACTGCCGTTGAGTCGCAGTTGCTCACCAGTAAAAGTGGCCGCCGAACCTGTGAAGGTCTCACTGCGGCGCATAAACATACCGTTTCCCACCACTTCGACACCTTTTAACTGAGCCACATCATCGCTCAGTACAATCTGAAGTTGCTTCTGTTTGTCAACTTTTATTTCCTTCGTCACCATTCCCACAAAGGAGACAACAACAACCGCTCCTTTGGGTAGTGTAATCTGGAAATTGCCCACATCATTGGTCACACTGTTGACTTGCACATTGCCCTTCATCACGATGGTCGCTCCAGGCAGGGGTTCACCCTGCTCGTCGGTGACCTTGCCGGTGATGGTCATCTGAGTGCCCGAAGGTTGCGAGACAGACTTGCCTGTCACCACCGCAGAATCGCTCACCTGACCATAAGCCTGCACCGCAAAAAACAGGCAGAGGAAAACGAGACCTATTATTTTCCTCACCATGATGGCTGATACATGTTTCACGAACTCAAATAATAGTTAGGTTTCAAGTTATGCTTTTTCAGTTTCCTATATCCCTATCAGGTTTAGACATGTTGTAGTCCCTACAACATCATTCATCTCTTTCCATTTGCGGAAACTGAATAAAAAAATAAGGAGAAAATCGGGAGAGCCAACTCTCCCGATTTTCCTAAATCTGCTATTTCAGCATTTTCTTCACAGAGTTGCCTTGCTTGACGATATACACCTGACCGTCAATAAGGTTGTTGACACGCTGGCCAGAGAGGTTGTAAATCTCAACTGCACCATTGCGGTTGTCGTTATTGATGGTTGTGATGCCACTCTCACCATTGGCAAGGTTGTAGATGTTGACATCAACAACATTCGAGGGCTTTGACTCGCCTGTTGCATAGATAGCGCAAATCCACAGCTTGCAGTCAGGACCCTTGCCCAAGCTCTTGGTCTCGCCTGCATCCTGATCCCACTCGGTATCCTCGAAAGTAGTCCAGTAGAAGTTCTGGCGGTCGGTCACCCAAGAATTGACATCATTGTAGGTTTCCTTCTTATCTGCCTCAGGCATTCCGGTAGTATAGTTTGCGCTTGGCTTCCAGCTCTCGCCCTTGTCTACATATACCTTGTAGTCGGAGATAGGTGATGCTCCCTCAGGCACATCCCATGACAAGGTCAGATTGTAATAATATGAGATATATCCGTAGGACTCTATCTCCACCTTCTCTGCTGCAAGCACCTGGAAGTTCTCCATCGGCACATTGCCCTCATCCTTCACACTGGCGGTGACGAAGTCGGAAAGGTTTTTCTTCTCTCCACCGACCACTGCCTGAACGGCGAAATAGTGCAAGCCGTCGTTGAGCATCGGGGTGATAAACTCAGTCTTGCCTTCCACCTCTGCAGTGTGGTTGTCATACATGACTACATATCCAGTAGCATCTGCCACTGCATCCCATTTCAGGTAAACCTCGTTACCACCGATAGTTCCGTCGGCTGTCAGGTTCTGCGGGATTAAAGCAGGATCCAAAGTAGCATAAGTATAGCGCCATTCCACCTCATTATGTATGCCACGAGAGTCAGTGATGACGGTGCTGGTATTGATGGTGTTGTCGCTATTGTAAGTGTAAACGATTGTCTGGATTACATTGCTCCATTCCTGACCTTCTTCTGCACCCGGAGTGTAATATGCCATCACTTCCCTCGCCAGCAGTCCATTCTCATATGTATAGAATGTTCCCTGGTTGGGTTGGTCAAATTCAGCACCAGTCAACTGGATGGATGACACTATCTGTTTGGCATCATTGAAAGTGAGTTGATAATGAGACTCATAAGTCACAGTACCGTCGGCAGAGAAATTCTTCATCACCTTGTAGTAGCCATTCTCATAATCCTCATACAACGAACCACTGGTAGAAGTGACATTTCCGTCTACATCATATATTTTGGTGGTCGTCTTCGTCATGTTCTTGTCGGCATCATACTCATATTCGTTGACCTGAGTTTTGCAGAATACACCGTTAGAGAAATTCCATGATTCACGTGAAGCAATGGTGCCATCAGCATTGTAGTTGTAGCGGTAGTGGGCATAGCTGGTCGTCTCCACGGAATTCTGGTTGCTGGCATTGTAGTAGTAGCGGTTGTAGTCGGAGAGCTGAGGCTCGTCAAGTTTCACTGTCTCATAGCCCCAAGAGCCGTCCTCTTTCTGCACATAATTGTTCTGGTACAAGCTGTAGCCAGTCTTATCCACCAATTTCTTGGATGATTCCACTGGGGTGCTGCCACCAGCAGTGAAGATATAACCGCCAAAGCTGAGTTTCGAACCCGTACAGAACACATAGTAGGTCTCATTGGCCACAACATCAAACTCCACGGTGCCTGTCATCTTGTCACCGAAAGTGTAGTCTTCACCAATCTCCACCTCTTCGGGGGCTTCACCATCTGCTTTGAAAGTCATTTCTTTCTGATCGAGGCACGAGCCGTCAGAAGCCTTGGCTACATAGAAATTCTTGCCACCATTAACAATGACATAAGCACAGATTTTACCATCAGCCGACGGAGTGATCATGTAGTAAGTTCCAGATTGGGGCAGGTTGCCACTGGCTGGTTTATAACCATTACCAGTACTTTTATCACCATCGAGGGCACCATCTTTTGGGTTCTGGTTGCCTACCAGATAGACGATCCGGGTTTTAGGCTCCATCTCGCCAGTCTCTGTATTCTCCACCATGACTTCCTGACCGAAAAGCCCTGCGCAATATGCCTTGGCTGAGCTAAGCTTTATGTCATAAGGTAGTGTGGTGCGGTCGTTGCCCAACACGAGTTTGGTACTGGCCGATGTCAGTGTGGCACCGTTGGCGTATGTCTCTCCATTGGTGAAGAGCACTTTCTCCTGCGCCTGAGCGCCGACAGCCATCAAGGCCACAGCAATCAAAGTAAAAAATTTCTTCATAAGCGTAGTTTTTGATAGATAAATAAAAAAGAATTGTAAAAATTTTTGATTTGGTTATGCTATATTGAATTACTTTTTGTTCAAATTTAGTTTCAAAATTACTAATTTTTTATAAAAAACAAATGATTTCTTTCAAAATTACAAATTATTAACGTAATTTTGCCATATAACCAACCTACATTTATCTACAATCCTAAAATCAAATCTATATATTTCAAATCCACATCTATATAAGGAACACAAACCTAATTATTTATGGCAAACAGCAAGATGAGAAGAAAACGGCATCATTCTCCCAACCATCTGCGCCAATTGAACAAATGGAAAGCATTTGGGGTGCTAATATTGATTATCCTCACGGGGATTATCCCTACTTATGCACAGGAGACTGACCAGACACCTAAAGAAAATGCCACACCTATGCGTTATCATGCCGACGGCTATGTGTACGACAATGACGGCGAACCACTTGTGGGTGTCAGCATCTACGTGAAAGACTCGGGTGAGGGAACATTGACCGACGAGAACGGACATTTTTCCATCCAGGTTCCCTCTTCCAGGTCTGTGCTCAGGTTCACCTACATCGGTTACGACGCTGTGGAGATGACCTCTGGTGAGGCAAAAGTCAAAAAAGTGTTTTTACGCTCCAGTGCCACCACATTACGGGAAGTGACTGTGGTGAGCGACGGCTACAACACAATCGACAAGAGGCTTTCCGCCAGTTCAACCTTCACCCTGAAGCCCGAGGATTTCGAGATAAAGAACATCCCCAACCTATCGAACATGCTACAGGGTACAGTTCCCGGCTTGTCTGTCGTCTCCCCATCAGGTTCGCCCAACTCAGTTCCCAAGATGCGCCTGCGCGGTTCATCCACCATCCATGGTGATGCTGCACCAGTGTGGGTGATTGATGGAGTCATCTGGGAGGAGACGGTCAACGTGAGCAATGACGAAATCAACGCAGTGCTGCGTGGCAACGCCAGTCTCGACCAAGTCAACGAGAATGCCTCGCTCTCGCTCCTTGGCAATGCCATCACCGGCCTCAACCCCCACGACATAGAAAGCATCACCTTCCTCAAGGATGCCTCTGCCACTGCCATCTATGGCACACGCGCTGCCAATGGCGTCATCGTGGTGAAGACCAAAAAGGGGCGTGAGGGGAAGGCACAGGTCAACTTCTCTTCTTCTATAGGATTCACCTCCAGGCCCACTTACGGACAATACAACATGATGAACTCGCAGGAGCGCATCCAACTGTCGAAAGACATGATGCAAAACGGTTACATCTTCGACATCCAACCCTATTCCACGGGATATGAGGGAGCACTCTTCGACCTTTACTCCAAGAAAATCAATGATGAGGAGTTTGCCGCACGGGTAACCGAATTGGAGACCCGCAACACCAACTGGTTTAAGGAACTGTTCCAAAACGCCATCAACCAAGACTACAATGTCAACGTATCGGGCGGTATGGGACAGACACGCTACTACACCTCATTCGGCTACAGCAATGCGAAAGGCACATCGAAGGGTGACAATATGCGGCGCTACACCATGAACATGAGCCTTGACACCCGTCTGTGGAATTTCCTGCAAGTGTCAACCAAACTGCTGTTCAGCGACCGCCACAGTGATGGTTTCTACATGACCAACCCCTTCGACTATGCCATATACGCAGCACGGACATTGGCTCCCGATGAATTCTACACCCAGAACCAAACCCGTGTGGAAGGCTCCAACAACACCTACATGCTGAAATACAACATCTTCAACGAGTTGAACCATACATCGAACACCACCGACGTGCGCCAGACCAACGCACAGGTCAGCCTGCGTGCCAAAATCGTCAAGGGACTGTTTGCCGACGGCATGTTCAGCTACAGCATCTCCAACACCAACCAACGTCAGTGGGCCGATGAGGAGTCATACTACATCAGCGGTATCCGAGGCTATGATGTAGGAGCAGTGCTGGCAGGCAGTGCCGACGAACTGGCCTCACGTTTGGCGCGTGGCGGCATCCTCCTCAATGATGACCAGAAGCAGACATCATGGACCGCCCGCGCACAACTCAACTACAACGGCACCTTCTTCCAAGACCATACGATACAGGTGATGGCCGGATATGAGGCACGCTCCACCAAATACGATGGCCTTAAGGAACAAGAGTATGGCTATTTCCCCAACCGAGGCAACAAGGTGAGCTATGAGTACAACAACAGTGTGTCGGGTTCCACCGACTGGCATGGTTCGCTCGACAAGCACACCACCAACATCGTGAGTACCCTCAACAACACCATCTCTGAGTTTGGCACATTGGTCTACAGCTACAAAAACCGCTATACCCTCAACGCCAACATCCGACTGGATGCCTCCAACCGCTTCGGGCAATATACCAACCACAAATTTCTGCCCGTGTGGTCGACAGCTTTCCGTTGGAGCATATCAGAAGAACCATGGATGCCACACAAGGTATTCAATGACCTGAGCATCCGAGGCTCATACGGCATGCAGGGAAACATACCCACCTCAGTAGGTCCCAACCTCGTGGTAAGATATCCGACGACGGTGGTCAACAGATGGTCGGGTGAATATCAGCTCAACATCTCAAGGCTTCCCTACCCCAACCTGAGGTGGGAGAAAACAAGCACCATCAACCTCGGACTGGAATGGAGCCTTTTGAACAGCCGCATCACCGGTGCATTCGACTATTACCACAAAAAAGGCACCGACATCCTCTTCCAACTTCCCGTGGCACTGGAATACGGACAAGAGAACGTGTATCGCAATGGTGCCGACCTCACCAATTATGGCATCGAACTGTCGATGACATTCGTCCCATTGAGAAACAAGGATATGGAACTCAGCATTTCACCCATTTGGTCGAAGAACTCCAACCGGGTGGCAAGTGTGACCAAACAAACCTATACCATTGACGACTATCTCTCGGGCAATGCCTATGAGGAAGGCAAGCCAGTCAACGCCATCTACTCCTGGCGGTTCACCGGCATCGACCCCGCCACAGGCTATGCCACTTTCGACCATACGGCAAAGAACCAAGACCAAGTGGAGAATATACTCAACATCAAAGACATCCTGGTGTATTCCGGCCAAAAAGACCCAAAATTCAATGGAGGTTTCTCACTTGCCTTCCGCTACAAGCAATGGTCACTCAACACCATGTGGGCTTATGCCATGGGCAATGTGGTGAGACTCAACTACCTCTTTGAAGGCAACAACCTCATGCCGCAGCCCTATGCCAACCTGAACAGGAACCTCATTGATGCATGGAAACAGCCAGGCGATGAACAAAGAACCAACATCCCCGGTTTCAACCGCACAGGAGAGCCCGACTATTATCTCTATTTCAAGTATTCACAGGGCAATACCGGCATGGCCTCTGTGACATCACGATCCAGTTACTGGATGTATAACTATTCCGACATCCGCGTGGTGAAAGGCGACTATCTGCGCTGCCGCAACCTGAGTCTGAACTACAGTTTCCCCCAGAAGTTGCTCCAACGCCTGCACATCAATGCACTCTCGCTTTCGATGAACGTCACCAACCCCATAACCTTCTGCTCTTCTAAGTTTGACGGACAAGACCCTGAGATACAGGGAACCGGTACTACCGCCATGCCTATCACACAGACCTATACCTTCTCACTCAACATCAGCCTCTAACAACCAACATGATGAAGACAAGAGTTTCACTACATAAAATCATTTATGGCTGTATGGCAGCCATGATGCTCACAGCCTGTGGTGACTTCCTCGAGGAAGTGTCGCAGGACGAATTCGAGCCCAAGACCGCCAGCTCGTTCCAGGAATTGATGAACGGAGAAGGCTACATGATGAATCCCGTTGACCCCATCACCTATATGATGGATGATGACGTACAGGGCTGCAAAGGCTCCCTTTGGGATGATGTGCTCAGTGCCCGTCAGGCTATCTTCGAATGGCAGCCCGACTACTGGCAGGTGGAAAACGACTGCCAGTCAATTTCGATGTTCATCAAGAACAGCTATATGAATACCTACAAGACGATAGCCGCCTGCAACATCATCATCGAAAACCTACCGGGCAGCGACGGGCCACAGACCGACAAAGACATCACCATGGCAGAGGCGAAAACCATGCGCGCCTTCTATTATTGGAGATTGGTCAACACCTATGCCCTTCCCTACAATGACAAACAGACTAATCCAGAAAACAACCTTGGCGTCCCCTTGGTGACAGCATCTGAGGTGAAGGACGAGGGTGTGCCACGTGCCTCTGTAGCAGAAGTCTACGCACAAATCATCAGCGACATCGAGGACGCTTGTGCCCTCTTCGGAAACAACACATCCAGCAGAGGCATCTACCGCATCAACTACACCTCAGCCCACTTGCTCGCATCACGTATCTATCTGTTCACCGAACAATGGGACAAGGTGATTGAACATGCGACAAAGGCCATGGCTACGGCTCCCGCCCTGGTGAACCTCAAAAGCTACAACATCGACAACACCCTCACACCCACCAATGGTGTCATCTCCAAGAAATTCGGCGAGACCATCTTCATCTGTGGCATGAAGGCCATGTCGGGAGACTACAGCCTGACGGGAACCCCCTTCGGAGTGAGCAAGGAATTGGGCAATCTCTATGAGACGATGGACCGACGCATGAACACCTACATCATGCCCAGCGGATATGACTATTATCCCTATCGCATCCTCAAAAACTGCAATGATGAGCATGAGTACACATGGCGCACGGCAGAACTTTACTTAAACAGGGCGGAGGCCTACATGAACCTATACTTTCAAGGCAACCAAGAGGCAGGTCAGAAGGCTATCGACGACCTGAACACCCTGCGCAGCAACCGCTACCGCGTATACACCAACATGGAGCTCACCACACCCGAGGAACTTCAGCAACTGCTCCGTGACGAGCGCCGCCGCGAACTTTGCTTCGAAGGTTTCCGCTTCTTCGACCTGAAACGCTACGGCATGCCCCGCATCGAGCATACACTTATAGGAGAGAGCGGTGCGGCTTTCCTCTATGTATTGGAAGAGCGCGACCCCAGCTACTGTGTGCCGCTGCCCGACAACGCCCTTGAGCATAATGAGAGCTTAGTGCAAAATCCCCTCGCCAACCGACGCGTAGGAGTACAACAATAAACACCATATCATCAACATGAGAGCAAAGATACTGACCTGTTTCTTCCTGGGTACCATTCTTGGCATGGCATCCTGTTCGGACGAGGACATCACTCCCTCTGCCGACAACCGCTTGGTGGAATTTCCACAAGGCAGCAACAGTTATGACACGGAAATTCTGAACATCTATCAGAAATACGGCACACAGATATTGTATCGTTACAACGATGCCATGTTTCGTTGGCAGATTACCGACCAACTTGGTTTTGTCAGTCGGCCTGCCGATGAGTCATATGTAGATGCTGCCGTCAGGTTTATCAAAAACAACTGTTTCCAATTCTACCGCGAGGACTCGCTCAAGGCATACCTCCCCTATCGTATTTATCTTGCACGCGACCTGGGAAGGCTATTCCAATACTCGGGTCTTGATGCGGCAGGCAACAATGTCAGCATAAAAGACACCATCTGGCATACCGCTGCCACCAATGGCTATGCCAGCCTTTGCTTCGGACTCGCCAGCCAACGGTTGACCACTCTGAGCGACGACTCGCTGCGATTGGCAAAGGGAGAGTTGAATGCCGCCCTGCTCGCCAACGCCATCGGGCAAGGCAATATCCAGGTGCCCGCTTCATTTGCAAAAGAGGAAGTCGGCAATGTCAGTTGGTACAACTATGTGGGCAGTTACAACACATACGGTCTGCTGGAATACATTGACGCCAAGACCATGAAACCCGCCCAGGACTTTGTCGTTTTCCTAAAATATCTCATTGCCTATCCCACAGATATGTTCGAAGAGAGGTACACAACCAAGGCATTCGACACCTCTGGGCGCATCGCACGCAAGGCAAAGATTGTCAAAAACTGGATGCTGTCGGAATATGGCATTGACCTGGATGCCATGGCTGAGACAGCGATAGAGAGATAACCAACACGAAATGAATCATTAAACAAAAGAAGATATGAGAAGAACCGCATTTGCGTTGATGCTCGCCATGACAGCATGCTTCGCTATAGCCCAAGAGAATGGCGTGCCACAAGAAACTTACCAAAGACTGACAGGCATACCCAAACCGCCTGTAGCAGGCACCACCATCAATTTTGTGTATCATCCGGAGGGGGGACCGTTGGCTGATGCCAAAGAAGTGGCAGCCCTCATCTATATGTACAACAGTTATCAATGGATTCTGGGAGATGCTTTGATGACTCGTGAAGGCGACAGCTGGAAAGGGTCGTTCGACATCCCTGCCGACTGTGCCTTCATGGCTTTCCTTTTTCAGGACACCTGGAGCCAGTTTGTCACCGCCAAAGACAACAACGACAATCAAGGATTTCTATATGTCGTCAGCGATGACAAAGGGCAACCCCTGCCGGGCGGCAACCTCGCCTGGGGCATCATGCGCAAGCCCAGTGCCGGACTGGGCATCAGCGGCTACTTCGATGAAGGCTATAAGGAAATCGAACAAGACGCCCTATATTTCTGGTATCAGAAAGAGTTGCAGCAGAATCAGGACAAAGCCAGCCTCTTCTTCCCCACGATGATGAGTATCGTGGGACTTCAGACAGGAGAGCGTTTTCCTGAGGCTGCCGAAATGTTTTTCGACATATTCTCCAAGCAATCCAATCCCACAGAGGACAATTATCTTGCCATGGAGAACATCTACCGCTTCCGTCTTAAGAACACAGCAAAAGCTGACAGTGTTCACCAACTGATTCTTTCAAAATACCCCAAAGGATGGACGGTGCGCCGCACCGCTTTCGACCAACTGCGCCAAGAAAAGGAGAATTTCCATCAAAAGACAGTCAGTTTCTTGAAAGAATACCCACAGTCAGAGTCCTCGAAACTCGATGCCTATCAGCCTTTCGTCTACTACAACGCAGCCAGAACGATAGCCACCGACTATTTCTCCGGACAATACGACAACAAGGAACTCTTCAGTTTGCTGCCCGAAATGGATTTCAAGACCTTGGCTGAAATATTCCGCACCAGCGCAGGAGCATTCCACATCAAAAAGGCTGTCAGCGACGACATCATACTCCCCATTGCCACCCCACTGATAGAGGAGATGCGTAAAAAAGTGAACGACAAGTCATACTGCGAGAAGACATACATGTCGCCCCGCCAGTCCAACCTGCTTGCCCAAAACCTGCTCGACGGACACATGGGCACTTATGCTGATATCCTGCTCTGCAAGGGACAGCCAGCTGAGGCCATCAAGTATATCGGCCTCATCTCGCCCGAGCGCCGCTATTCCATTCCCGAAGTCAATGAAACACACATCAAGGCACTGCAGCAGACCGGAGAGTCGAAAAAGGTCGTTGATGTCATACGGCAGGCCACACTGCAAAATGCCCTCACGCCCAATGCCATCAACCTTTTCAAGGACATCTACACCAAAGAGCACGGAAGTGATGAAGGCTTCGACGCATATATGGCATCCATGAAACCCCAAGGCAACATTGAGGAGCTAAAAGCCGAGATTGCCAAAAAACTTATCAAGGAGCCCTACAAGCCCTTCACGCTGAAAGACATGAATGGCAAAACAGTCAGTTCTGCCGACTGGAAAGGAAAGGTTGTGGTGCTCGACTTCTGGGCATCCTGGTGCTTCCCTTGCAAAAACGCATTCCCAGGCATGCAGATGGCGGTCAATCATTTCAAGGACGACCCCAACGTACTGTTCTATTTCATCGACACGATGGAAAGAGCCGACGGTTATGAGCAAAAAGCCCGTGACTACATGAAGGAGAACGGATATACCTTCAAGGTTCTCTTCGACGCTAAGGAAGATGCCAGCCAACCCGGCAACAACCAAGTGGTGTTCAAACAGATGAATGCCATCAACCACTCAATGGCCATTCCTCGCAAGATGTTCATTAAAGATGGTTTTGTGCGACTCAGTGAAGAAGGTTACGGCGGCAGTCCCAGCCGTCTGGCAGACGAGGTAATCTATGCTGTAGAAATGTTGAAAAAGGAATAGACCGATGACAAGACGCATTCTCCTCATCCTCCTCATGACAGCCATGTGCCATCATGCAGGATTATTTGCGCAGAACAAACCAGAAGAGAAGATTTCAATGACCTTCTACGCCCTGCGCAACATGTACGTCGACAGCGTGTATGTATCACCACTGGTCGAACAGCAGATGATGATACTCATGCAGTGTCTTGACCCCCATAGCGAATATCTCACCCCCGAGCAGGCCCGAGCCAATGAGGACATGCTCCTCGGTCCGTCGGCACAGGGTTTCATCAGCGCTCCGACGGAAAAGTCCATCTCAGCCATTCTGCTCGACAAGGGCATCGGATATATCGACATTGACTACTTTGTGCAATCAACTATCGATGAATTTCACCAGGTTGTAGACAGTCTGAGAAAAAAGGGGATGAAGAGTCTCGTGCTCGACATCCGTGACAACCCTGGAGGCTTCTTCGACTCCGCCCTCGGCATGGCCGATGAATTTCTGCCAGTGGGGTCGCTTTTGGTGAAAACCGAGGGTAAGCACCAGCCTCTCAGCGAGGTGAAGGCCCAAATCAAGGGCATCTGGGAACAAGGGAAATTGGTAGTGCTCATCAATGAGCAGACCATGTCGGCGGCAGAGATTTTCGCCGGGGCCCTACAGGACTGGGACCGTGCCGTTCTTGTCGGCAGGCGCACCTTCGGCAAAGGACTGATTCAGGAAACACTGCCATTCAGCGATGGTTCTGCCATCCGACTTTCCGTGGCACGCTATTCCACGCCCTCAGGACGAAGCATCCAAAAGCCCTACAAAGGGCGTTCCAGAGATGCCTATTTCAACGAGGTGAATCAACGCAGTGCTACGGGAGCACTTCCGGCAGAGGCCAAACAGAAAGCCTATGAGACGCTTGTCAACCACCGCACCATCTATGGCGGTGGCGGCATTGCACCCGACCTGTTTGTCGCTTCCGACGACGAGATGCTGGCCAAGGCGGTGGAAATCATCAAAGACAACCGGCGCTACAAGCAACTGCTCACCACTACGAGTACCGCCACATGGACCTCCTTCCAACAACCAAATGCCATGCTTCGGCTCAGCGGCACTATGCCCGACCATAGCTATGACGGCAGATACCTCGTCCTCGAGCACCACCATCCGGTCTATTTCGACCAAGTGACCATCCTCGACAGTGTTCAGGTCAACGATAGGAAGTTCAAGATGAGTGTAATGATACCCGACTCACTCCACCACACCATTGGCCAGTTGCGGATGTCCAAGTCTGCACCTACCGACCTGCCCTCCACCTTTGGTGCCCAGATGATTCTGACACCTGGAGCCATCCAAGCCGACATCGACTCCACCGGCGTCACCCTCTCAGGCGAGAACCTCAACAGGCAGTTCAGCGACCAAATCCTTCAGGCGGAGCGCCAATGGCGTATCAGCCAGTTTGCCCTCAACGGGCATTACAACACATTGCAACAAGGCCGCGCGCTGACCGACGAGGAGAACAAGGAGCGGCAACAAAAGTTGGATGCCATCAACACCCAATTCATGGCGGCATATAGCGACCACCTGCGCAAGAACATCAGTGAGCCTTATGCCTCGGAACTGCTCTTCCGCTATCCTCTTGACCGATACGCTGCTTCCGACCGTGCGTTTTTGTCAGAGCACTGCAATCAGTCGCTGCTCAGCCAGATGAGGCAGAAAGAGGAAGCAAGGAAGCAGCGCGCCAACTATTTTCAACAATCGCAAAAAGCGACGGGTGTCGGCGCACATTATAGGGAAATCATCGGTGAAGCGCCAGACGGCACACCATTGAAACTTACTCAACTCATCCAACCCGGACATGTGACTTTGCTCGACTTCTGGGCATCATGGTGTGTCCCATGCCAGCAGGAGATACCATTTCTGAAGGAACTGTATGAGAAATATCACCCCAAAGGTTTCGACATCATCAGCATCTCGCTGGACAAGACCAAAGCCGCATGGCTGAAGGCACTGGAGCGGAACGACATGCCATGGACGCAAATCTCCGACCTGAAAGCCTGGGACGGACCCGTTACCCAAGACTATGGCATCCAGGCCATCCCTTATGTGCTGCTGCTCGACAAGCAGGGAAACATCGCACTCAAAAACCTCCACGACAAATTGTTGGAAACAGCCATCAAAGAGCAACTGGCGATGTGATACGGCATCCCAGCAAAAAAACTACCTCTCGGAAATGCAAATTATTTGGCATTTCCCTTACTTATTCGATTTTTTGCATTATCTTTGCAACCGAAAGGAAAAGGTATGGCCGTATCGGATAGATCGGGATACTCATCAAATTATTTCGAAAACCGAGAATACTTCTCCTGCCAATGGCGGGCCACATCCGTGAGGACAGCTGTTTTTCAGCCGGTGGATTACAAAGGCGGAAAGCTCTCAAATCATCTGAAAACGGAGTTTTCATCACATCACCGGTACGGCCTTTTTATTTCCCTAACTTGTAAAGGAGCATTGACAGTTCAGCGATTATCTTTTCACATATATTTACCATATAATTGTTCATGAACTATCAATAATTTATGATTAATTCGTGGTAATTCGTGTTGAAAAAAAATAAAACAACTACAAGGAGCAGTATAACCATCAAAAAAACAAGACATGTTTTCCGGAATAGTAGAAGAAATGGCCACAGTGACTGACATCAGCCACGATGGCGGCAATATCGACCTCACCCTCACTTGCTCGTTTACCAACGAACTGAAAATCGACCAAAGCGTCAGCCACAACGGCGTATGCCTCACCGTCGTACGCATCGACGGCGACTGCTATACCGTGACCGCCATGCGCGAGACGCTCGACCGCTCCAACTTGGGACTGCTCAATGTGGGCGACAAGGTGAATGTGGAGCGTTCCATGCTGATGAACGGTCGCCTCGACGGCCATATCGTACAAGGACATGTGGACTGCACCGCCCGCTGCACCGCCAAAGAGGATGCCGATGGCAGCACCTACTTCACCTTTGAATATGAATATGACAAGGAGATGGCACGCAGGGGCTATTTCACCGTCGACAAGGGCAGCGTGACCGTCAATGGCGTCTCACTCACCGTGTGCAACCCCACCGAACGGTCTTTCCAGGTCGCCATCATCCCCTATACCATGGAGAACACCAACTTCTGCACCATTGAAGTGGGAACTATCGTCAACCTGGAGTTTGACATCCTCGGCAAATACATCGCCCGACTGAGACAGATAGAGCAGTGAGGTTACTGACCTTATAGATAAAACTCACGAAAGCGTGGGCCATGGTTGTGTCAGATTACTTTCCTCCTCCATGCCATTCCCTTGCCCTGAAAATGCGCCTGGGAGTATTAGAAGCCTTGAATGCTTCAGGATTCTTGGCCTTTGTTTTCCCCATGCTCACCTTGTTCTCGTTGGAATAGTAACCATAGTAAGAGCGATCATATCCCCAGTAGTAACTGCCCCAGTTGGGTGAACTGACACGCCTCAGTCTGAAATTCTGCCATTTGCCGTTGGCAAGCTCGAGGTATCCAGAAAAGTAATCATCATTAAGCGAATAGTCGCGGATTCTCACATAGGCATCATCCTCTATGAAGTGTATCTTGATGATACCATTATCGACCGTCCACGTAATATGGTTGGCAATGTAGTTGCGGCTCCATCCATAGTTATTATAGTAATCAACCCAGTATCCGTCTCCAGATGCATACCTGTAGGGATCGCGGAGGAAGCAGATCTCAGAGTAGGATGCGTCATAATACTCATCATAGTAGTCGAAATAATATGACGTATACATATCTCCTTCCCAAGTTCCCTCGAGACCTGGATTCACTACTACCAGCACCGCTATCGTTGCAGTCTGCTGCAAATTGGTGTCCATGACGGTGATGGTGACCTCGCCGACATCTTTTCCAATGATGGTGACCGTGTCATTCTCCACTATCGCCGTGGCTTTCGACTCGTCACTGCTCGTAACTGTGTAGTTGCCACTGCCAGAGGTGATTTTGACGGTACCCGAGCCATTGGCATAGACCTTCAGAGAACTGTGGGACAATGTAAGCCATGGGATGCCGCTTATCACAGGGCGCACACTCAAACCACAGTAGCGGTCGGAGTTGCTGCCCCCTTGGAGGCCGTAACCTGAACCGAACCAAACAGATATATCCTCTTCAAGCGATGACGTCCAAAAATAGCCATACACCACAACGGAGTGGAGGTCATGGCCCTTGCGGTAGCCGGCAGCAGGAAGGAAAATGGAGTTGCCGTTCCTCTTGGAGGTGAACTTCTGGCCTTTCACTCCATTGAGAATCGTCCACTCTGATATGCAGTTGTCGACAAGTTCCTCAAATTCGTTATAAGTCGGTATGCGCCAGTCGCCACCCCACATCACGTGTGCCACGTCATCCTCAAGGTCGAGCATAGTCTTATTGTCCACCGTGCCATAACTGGAGTTGGTGCAGTATTTTGTCATGGATGTGTTTGTGCCGTTGCACCACTTGTAAGTGCTCCATTCGTACCAGTTTTTCTCCTCCGTCTCGCCCCAGGCGTAATAGCCGCCGTATTCCTCAGGCTTCAAGGCTCCCACGTTGCATGAGGCCCACTTTGTGCCGGAGGGCAGGCGGAGGTCGACGGCCTCGATGGGAGAGGTATCTTCATGCTCCAACCTCGCGCCCCATGTGAGTTCCAAATCCTCCGTCACCTCAAAGCTCCTGTATGTCCCGTCGGGCATCCTCACATTCAACCATGTCTGTGCTCCCGACGTGCCGCTTGCCAAAAATAGCAACGCACTGATCACAAGTCTGATATTCCTATATTTCATACCGTTCATCACCTTTTTTTTCTGAATGTGGATACTTCTTTTCACCAATAATTCATTTTACCAACACTTTCCTGCCATTGATGATATAAAGGCCGGGGCTGGCGATACGGTCCAAGTGTTTCCCGTCAACGGTGAAGATGCCGGGTGTGGCACCTGTTTCTGGGTCTCCGAACACACCGAGGACAGCATCGGTACCGTCATCGTAAAAGAACGTCATCTTCCCGATGTCTGCATAGGCATACTCGGTAGATTCCTTGCCCACGGTGAGGACAATGCCATCAGAATTGTGGGTCACCCTCGGAGCGGAAGTGAAAAGGATTTCTCTCACCCCGTCTTGGCCAGTCTTCAATGTCAGCCGCAGCGCGTTGGGAGTTTTGTCTTGAGCGAAGCCATGCACGCAGGACAGCAGACAGACCAGCAATAGCAACAAATGTCTCATATGCATAGGATTAAGATTTTTGTAATTCATTCACTTATTTTTCTTGGTTGATTTCATATTATTACGTGTCTTTGTCTTTCTCTGTCGCGAATCGGCCGATAGATTCAAGGTGACAGGTTTTTTGATTCCTGAAGTCTCTTCATCTTCTTTGACGGCTTTTTTTGCCAAAATGCCTTTGAAAAAGACAAGAGACACCCAATATAGCCAACAATTAAATAGGAGTTAGCTAAAGATAAAACAAGATTATAGAAAGGCTCTTCATTATTGAAATATTTACCGCAAATATAAAGAATATTTCAAATAGGAGGTATCATACTTAAAGTATTTTAAGATTATTTATAGAATCAAGATAATGATCATTGGGGACGGTTCTCAAAGATCACCCGTCAGGGTGAAGATCTCTTTCATTCCTCATCCGGCACATAGATGATGCGCCCATCCTCCAATTGGTAGGCGGTGCCGATGCGACGTCCCATGTTTCCATCACCGTCGACACTTTTTCCGGAGGGTTTATAAGTGTTGATTTCCTTGCCTTCCTTCGTTATGATTTCCATGTTTTCCTTACCAGGATTCTTCACGATGGTGAAATCTTCCTGTCCGAAAATCTCGGTCATGTTCATGTGCATGACCATCGCCACCATCAGCGACACGGCGAAAACCATCGCCACATCAAACAAGTTGACCACCACGCTCAGCGGGTCGTTGTCATCATCTTGCAGCAAAGTGCTCCTACGCTTCCTTCTCATGGCTCTCGGCGTAAATGCGTGATACAAAGTCAAGGTTGTTGACATCTTTGGCATACCAACGGGTTTTCAGTTGCTGGGTGAACAAGCCCACAGCACTGATGACCAGTCCCACTACGGTGGCGGAGAACACCACCTGCATGTTGTAGGCCATACCTGATATGTCGCCCGTGGAAAGACCTACGAGTGCTGGCGACATGGAAATCAACGTGCCGATAAGGCCCAGTACTGGACCAAGTTTGGTCAGCAGACGGGAGAGGTTCACATCCTTGGCCACTTCCGTTTCATACTGTGTGATCACATAATCGGTATATGCTTCGCTGGCGGGATGGGCAAGGATGTCTGCCAGATATTCTGTAAAGAGGGATTCATGCTTCTCAGGAAAAAGACTCCGCAGGTCATCGATACCCGATGGCTGGAGTTCCTTGATGGCCGTGGCCAGGCGACGACAGTCCCTTCTTCTGACCATGAACTGATTGTAGGTGCTTCCCAGAAGTATCAACGCACGAATGAAAAACACAATCAGCAAGATGATGTCGGGGATGAGCAGCGAGTTGGCTATCCCCAAAAGCATTTTTGATATTAATTCCATTTTTTAGTATGATTTCTTGATTTCCATTTGATACGATTTCCCATATAACCAATGGCTATAATCAGGACGGCAGCCGCCAAGGTGAGTGCCATTGATGTCCAGTCGACAGCCTTCACGTTGGTACGATAGATGATCTCACCTTTCTGGGTGAGCAGCAGACTGAGAAGGCACACCATCACCGTCAGCCATAAGTGAGCCTCGACACGCTGGTCATTGGCAGGCAGCAGCCTTTTTGCCAACTCTGTACACAATGCAAGGATGACAATCACGGCAATGGTATAGACCAGACCGATGGTGGAGAAATCCATACCTGCTTGAAGGAAAAGGAACTTGGTGATGCCATAAAACACTACAGGGAAGACCAACAGACTCGGATAAGCATGGAGCAATAACCGCAGGAATTTTCTGCCCCGTTTGTTCCCCTCATCGTTGAAGCGGGAAAAACAGAACAGCACGTTGATGGCCGATTCGATCGTCACCAAGATGACAATGCCCTGAAGCACTGTCTCACTGTGCAGCCAACCGGCTATCTGTGTTTTTGACTGCATCACGGCATAGTCGATGCTCCAATAGGCGAATGCACCCAACAAAAGGGTGAAAGCCAGCTGTGACCATAAAGGCCATAGGCTCATTTTCATGGCACAGTTGAAAACGACCAACAGCATCAGCATATAGATAAGCATCTCCATATCTACTCTCCCGTCTTGTTCCTGCGGCGCAACAACACCATCAAACCTATCAGCAAGATGACCACCAAGACGATGGCTGCTATCGCTGTCGTATTGGTCGTTTCCGCATCATCTGATGCCCCTCCTACTTTTTCCAGCACCATGTTGTCACCCCGCTGGCCTTTGACTATGGCCATCTGACGCCTGTATTCCTTTCCGACCTCGCCAGGAAGCCGGCCCTCCACAAATTGCTGAAGTGGTTGGTTGTTGCATACGAAGTCTGTACATGCGGCACCACTTTCCTTCGTGATTTCGGAATGAAGCCTGGCTGTCGTGTTGATTTGGTCGTCGGAAGGATGCCAATAACCCTTTCGGGCACTCTCAAGCATCACCGCCGTCATGGATTGGAAGGCAGCCGGATTCTTCTGCGACATGTATTCCTTGATGCCCAAATGCTCTTCATCAGCGACATAGATGCGGTAAAGATCATGGTACACGTTCTCATCGAGAGCGGATGGACGGGTGACAGACCATCCGAAAATGTTGCGGAACATCTCGCCAAACATCTGTGCTGTTCCTTCGTCTCCCTTCATGCGTTCCTTTACGAAAGCGGGATTGAGCAGCGTGGTTCGCATCTCCACATCCACAGCCTCCTTCACATCCTGCATCCTCCGGTTGGATCGGTTGCGGTAATCGGCCATCAACGCATCGGGTTCCTTTCCTGTCAAGGCTTTGACCGTCATGGAGAGCCCGCCTGTGAATTCATACACATGGTCGAGAGAGATGGGACCCCAGGTGTTGCTTTGCCGGGGTTGCACCACGACATCCGTCTTCCTCAAGGCTGCCTTGAACAAATCCTTCTGGCAGACACCCCAGTTTTGCTCGTCACCATAAGCGGCACACATGTTGTTGAGATACCCGTCTGTCAGTTCCTTCGTATCCTTCCATTGGCCACTGCGCTCGATATAGTTCATCATCCCAGTACTGTAGCCATTGTTGACGGGGCCGAAAACCCTGAGCGAAGACAATTCACGGGCCTTCTGGGGTGTCACGCCCTTGTCGATAAGTTCCTTTTCCTGGGTCAAAGTTCCCTCGCGTACGAAGTTGGAGTCTTCTTTTTCTGCTGACACCATCTGTATGGCCTCTGTAATGAGTTTCAGACGTGAGTCGGCAATGTCGCGCAACTGTCCGCTCACCTGGATGACAACATCAATGCGAGGCCGACGGAGAGTCTTTGCCGGAACTATGCGCAGGCTGCCTATGCGTCCCTGACTGTCGCGCACGGGTTCCACACCCAACATCCACAATGCCTGTGCGATGGTGGCTCCTCCTGTGGCGATGAACTCCCCTGCCCAGAAAGTGTAACTCACCTTCTGGGGATATGTCCCATGTTGCTTTTTATATTGTGCCAAAGTGTTCTCGGCCAACCGTTTCCCATCCTCCCACGCTTGGGCATCGGGGGTGTTGTCGGGGTTGATGCTGAACATGTTTCTCCCCGTAGGCAACACATTGGGATTCTGTACGGGGTCGCCTCCTGGTGCGGGAGCGATGCTCCCTCCATTGAGTGCCAGTATCATGTTGTCGATCTCGGCTTTTGTAGAACGGAGAATCTGCGTGGCTTCCTCAGACGTGTGGTAGGTGGAGAGCACCTGTTGGCGGGCCTTGGACAAATAGTGATGTGCCACGAATGCATAGTCGCGTGCCTGCTTGTCGGTGATGCGTCCCTGCTGTTGGTCTTTCCGCGCCATGTCGTAAGCGAGTGGGTCGGCGTTCATGGCGAGGATGGTCTGCCGAATCTGTTGGTCGGTATAGGGCTGCCCCATGGTGTAGAACGCTCCCTGCATTTTCTCGTTCGACAGTTCCTCCAGATGTGCGTCGATGCGTTCCAGTTCTTCCAAAGTATAGGGTTTGCCTGGTATGCTGTCGAGCGAAAGGCTGCGATGCAGTCCCTCGTTGATGATTCTTTTCTTGATGTCGGTCACCAATGCCTGATTGCTGCCACCGGACTCAACTGCCCGATGCACATCGCTGAGCAGCGTGGCATATTTCTGCCGCATGCCACTTTCGGCGTAAGGAGGTGTGAGATAGGTGAGCAAAGCGGAATGACTTCGACGCTTGGCGATGACCGCCTCGCCGATATTGCCCGTCGTATAATAATAAAAATGTGGTATCGCTCCTATGAGTTGACTGCTCCAGTCTTGTTTTCTCATACCTGCGTCTCGCCCTGGAGTGAATTCCAGGTTTCCGTGCGTTCCGAAATGGATGAGGGCATCGGCGCAAAAACCTTTCTGAACATACAGATAAGGCGCCAGATAACTGTGGGGCGGAGGCACCTCCACTCCATGCACCAGTTTGAAGTCATCATCGCCTATGGCAGGACGTGGCTGTGGGAACAGCAGCACATTGCCATACCTCAGACAGGCCACGGCAATGCTGTCGCCATGAGCGAGGAGATGACCGGGAGCCTCACCGTATCGTTTGGTCACTTCAGCATACTTTTCGGGTGCAAGCACCTCCTTGGCCCATTTCTCATACTCCGACTTGCGCAACCAAAGAGGATGTCCTTTACGCATGTACTCCTGCTGTGCTCCTTTGGCATACGAACCGAGCACCAGTCCCTCAGTCCTCACATGGCGCGCAAAGGCGTCGAGACTTTCGGGCAGACCGGATACGTTGTACCCCTCCTGACGAAGCCGTAACAGGAAGTTGTACATCGAGGGGATCACTTCCATCCCGCTTGCCAACAAAGCATCCTTGCCAGGACGCTTGAAATAGCCGATGGCAATGCGCTTTTCCTTATTGGGCTTTGTCCGCAGTGAGAGATAGCGGCATACGTAGTCGACAAACATCTGGCAGCGTTCCACCTCGGCTGTATGTTTGAAGAAACCTTTTTTGTCTTTGTTCTGGGTGCCGATGCAGAAAGGCGCTATGCCGCCATCTATCTCGGGTATGACGATGCGTGCGTTTTTCGAACCGCTTGCCATAGGCGTTGACTCATTCATCCAATCATCATGACTGCAAGAGAGCGGATAGGGACTGAAAAGCGGTATGTTGCGCTCGTTGAGCCAGTGCACAAGCGTGTCATTGCCTATCCTTCCCATCGCCATGAAAACGATAGCATCTGGCTTAAGGCTCCGAAGCATCTTGTCGCGCTTCTTCCCCATGGCCGTCAGAGGATATACGTTCATCCCTTTCTCTGTGAGCATCGAGATCAGGGTGTCAACATGCTCCCTGTTGCCTTCCATCGGGAAGGAGATGCCTGAGATGAAAGCCAAACGGGGACCATCCTGATGATACAGGCCTTTTTCTTGCAGATATGCCGTCAGTTCATCGGCGGTCTTGAAATACCGGCCATACTCGCGGTGGTAATACATGTTTGCCGGCACCTCCACAGGGTCTTCCACCTCTTGGTCGCCCCAGCGATGCGGGGTGGCAATGTGGCGCAGATAGCGCAGTCCGTTGCGGTAGTTCTGGCGGTTGTCGTTGCCGAAATAGCGCTGAAGAGTGGCTATCTGCTCTGCTGTAAGATTGCGGTTCTCGACAAAGTCACTGGAGCGCAGGGTCTTGGTGAAAATGGGAATGCCATTCTTTGCTGCTTTGTTGATTTCGTCCATCTGCTCGTCGCTCAGGAAAATGCGACGGGCATACACGATGATGGCGTCAAAGTCATCGATGTCATGCATCTCGTCGGCTTCCATGCACGTGATCTCGATGTGGCGGGAGTCGTTGTTGAGCACGAAATCTGCCTGCTGCGCTTCCAACGCGTTGACCACGAGGATGCGCGTGGGCGACATGTAGTGGCGGTATATGGTGTAGATGCCTCCCACAAGGAGGGCAAGCAGGCACAGGGCGACGAGACTTTTACGGATATTCATAAGGTTATTTGCTGCCGTTCTTCATTTTTTGGATATACCGGTCTTGTATCTCAGGCACTTCGCCAAGTCCCTCGATATGGAGGTCCACACTGAACCCCTGTTCTTCCAACTGCTGCTTCCATTCAACGGCGATGTCGTTGTTGGCATGGTCGCCTGCCACAAAGAGCAGTGGAACGAGTGTCACCCTGCGGCCTTTCATCTGTTTCATCTCCCGTATGGCGGTTTCGAGCGTGGGATAGCCTTCGATGGTGGCGACATGATGGTTGGGATGTCCTTGTGCACGCATCATATAGTCGAGTTGGCTGTAAAGGGCCGTGGCAGGACCTTCCGTGCCGTGTCCAACGAACAGCACATGTTCGCGTTTCTTGGTGTCAGCAGGATGGCGGGCGGCGAGGATGTTGCAAACCTGTTCCGCATCCCCAACAGAATAAAGCAGCGGTGTACCAATCCTCAGGCTGTCGAAAAAGGGACGCAGATTGTCGGTCTCCTTGCGTAATCTGTCCATCTCTATGCCATCAATGATATAAGTGGGTTGGATGAGTATGCGACGGTGGCCTTCTCCGCGCAGACGCAGCAGGGCATCGGTGGGACTCTCCTTGCGGATGCCGCATTTTTCCAAACGTGCCATTACTATCCGGGAGGTGTAGGCCTCGGCGAACGCCAGGCCGGGGAAGTCCGCTTTGACTTTTGCATTGATGGCATCAATGGTCTTTGCCCTTGTGTCGTCGTAGGTGGTACCGAAATGAACCATCAGGACGGCAGTGGGAGGTGCAACAACATCCTGTGCGCGGACATATGCCGCGCACAGGATGATGGTAATGTATAAAAACAGTTTTCTCATTGCCAAGTGATGGTTAGTCCTCCACAAGACGGATTTGCTCAAAGTAGTAGCCTTCTGCCACATCAACGCCCTTGCTCACAGCACCGGTGGCGACATCATAGACGTAAACGGAGGGTTGTGCGCTCTGGGTGTTGACACCGAAGTACACTTTGCCGGCAGCCCTGTCGAAAGCGGAGCGCTGGGAGAAACGGCCGCTGCTATAATCGATGTCGGAGCCGTTGACAGCCATCCGTATGCGGGTATTGGCATTGAGGTCGATGACACTGTAGTAGTGGCTGTAACTGTCAATCTGTGTGGCTTTTCTTGTTCCGCCCTTGCCGTCATCCTCGGTGAGGGCATCATTACGTGAATACACGAACACCTTTCCTTTGCCAAGATACTGTGCGGTCAGCAATTTGCCATCGGCATTGGGGAATCCGTTATAGCCTGCATCGAAGTTGTAGTTGCCCTTGCTGATGCGCAGCAACTTGCCTTCCTCTCCAATCTCTGTATCGCTGAAAGCGACAAGGTAGAGGTTGCCTTTCTCATCGAAGAAAGTGGTCTGCTGGAGCAGTTCTCCGTAGGCAGAGCCTGCCATCTCGTTGGCCTCGCTGTTGATGATGTCCTGCTCGACAGCCATCGTGTTGGCATCGATGACGGCGATGTGAAAATTAGGCTCGTTCTTGGCGGTTCTTCCCGACCCTTTCTTGCAGTAGTAGAAATAGAACAGTTTGTTGTCGCTCTCACGATAGGCCAAAATACCACTGGTGGTGAAACTCTCATAGTCACCAGTCAACTGGAGGCTGAGCGTGCCCTCGCTGATGATGCTCATGTCATCGGTGTTGAGTTTGGTCCACACGATGGCATTCTTGTCGCCGTTGGCAGCCATGATGACGAGCGTGTTGTCACTTGTCCAGGCATGGCAGTACTGACGGGTGTTGTAGGTGTTCTCACGGAATGGCTGTGCCTGCACCACCTGCATCTTGTTGTCCTTAAACTGCAGTTTGACAAAGCGGTCGGCAGAGACGGGCACTTGGTAATAGTATTTGCCTTTGAGAATCATCTCCATCGAGTAGTCGGCGTTGATTTCCGCACCCATGTTCTTGAAGTCGACGGTGGCACCACCGTCCAGGGTGCTGCGGCTCTGCATGATGGTGGTGACATCGCGTCCCATGCCTCCCTGCTTGCCCACGGTGACGGTGAGGTCGAAGTGGTGGGGAACATCAACGATGGGTTCGGTGCCTTGTTCCTCATCGAAGGTGACATCCTTGATGTCGTCGACGTTGATCTCCAATGTCGTGCCGTCGTTCTTGAGGATTTTCATCACATACTGGTTCTGGGCCTGGATGCCGAGACACAGCATCATGGTTGCTGTCAATGCGAGTAATAATCTTTTCATGTCTTATTTGTTTTTGTTTGTTGTTTTTTTATTGATTCAGTATTTTGATGCTGGCCTTTGCCGTCCTTACGATAAAGAGGCCCTTGCCCAGTGTGGTAAGGTCAATGTCGGTGGTACCGTTGGCCGTGATGGGATAGGTGCCCACCATCTGTCCGTCGGTGGTATAGATACGCACGGCGTCACCGGCCTTGCCACGGGTGACGTAGAGGTGTCCCATCTCGATGCGTGGCTTCTCTTCGGTCATCTCAAAAATGCTCAGAGGGGTTTCCGAGAAATAGTATTTGGCCACATCGCCCAGCGATGCGGATACTTTTTCCTCGCCTGCCACGGTCACTTTCAGTTCGCCACTCTGGCAGGTGATGACGGGCTTGTCCTGAAGGGCGATGACTGTCTGTGTGCCGTCCCTCAGGTCGAACACCACATACTTCATCCCCTCTGCGCTGGCACTGGTGGCTACCAGCAGCACCAGCAGGGTGAATAAGAATTTCAGTTTTTTCATCTTGTTAGTTGTTTAATATGAATGTTGGTTGGTTGATTGCAAAAGGATTCTGAATTTGGCAAACAATGTCCGGCCGGGTTTCTGCAACTTGTAGTTGTCGTATATGGTGCGGTCGAAGAGGTTGTCACAACTCAACGAAATGTTGTAGCGCCCCTGGTGCCAGGAATAGGTGGCTTGGACGCCAAAGATATTCTTTTCCGGGATGCGTGCCTTGGTGTCGAGCGCTCCGTATCCTTCCCATGAGAGATAGAACCAATGCACCCACTGGTAGTCTACACCCAAATGCAGGTGGTCGCCTTTGGCAAAAAGGTTGCGGAAATGGTAGTGTGCCTCGGCGGAGGCGAAAAACCAGGGACGGTTGGGTACATGGTTGTTGAACGTGACGGAGGGCTTGCCGTCGCTCTTGAATTCCATGCGGTCGCGGGCGTCCTGCCAAGTCACGTTGCCCACCACCTGCAGTCGCTGCTGCCAGTCATACCTCAACTCCCCTTCGATGCCTTTGATATGTACCGCCGGCACGTTGACGTACTGCATCATGCCTTCTTTCTCCGACACCTGCGGCTGGATGTAATTGTCCACATGGCGAAGAAATCCGCTCACTTCGTAGGAGAGGGTGTGGTCGTGGCTTCTCAGGGTGCCGAAGAGACTGAGGTTGGCATTCTCGCTCTTTTCGGGTTCGAGAGTGACATTGGCGTAGATGGTGGTGCCATTGCCCAGCAACTCTCTTGCCAGCGGCAGTCTGACGCTGTGCTCATAACTGGCCTTGACCGACAACGGCTCCATCAGTTGGAAACGGAGTCCTGCTCCCCATCCCAGGTCGTTTTGGGTGGAGGTGCCTTGCACATCTCTGGAGCCTGTCACCGTGGGAATGTCTGTCTGTCGGATGTTGAGATGGTTGATGTAGTCCTTGAGGAAGAAGGTGTTGGCCATCCTCCCTCCGAAGAGCGACTGATTATAGGCAAGACCAATGATGTGTTTCTCCAAGATGTCGTTGGCTGGTTCGAAACTCTTGTCCACCTCGTCCCATCGGTCATTGCCCGTGCGGTTGAGGGCATAACTCAGATTGGCCAGATGTCCCTCGGCCAACGTGTAGGTGAGGTCGGCACGCCCGATGGTCAAGGGGCGCTTGTAGTGACGAAGGGAGCGTGAACGTCCCGTGATCTCATTGCGTGAACTCTTGATAAACTCTCCGTTCCAGTTGTATTTGCGATAGGTGGTGTCGACGGTCTGTGAATGGTCCCAGGTGTGCGAGAACGACAGGGTGGCGCTGAGGTCGCGCAGCAGGAAATGATGCTTCTGATAGTTGGCAAAAATACCCCAGGCCTCGGAATGCCTTTCCGCTTCGCCCACCACCTTGGTCTGTATCTGTCCGGTCTGGATTTCCTTGTTCACTTTGTTGAAGGAGGCTCCGACAAAGAAATCATCTGCCCACCACTTGTCTCTCACGCCGACCTCCAGTTGTCCGAGGAAAGAGAGGTAACCATCGTGGAAGCGCCTTCGGTCGGCGGCCACATACTCACGGCTTTCCTCGTCCCACACCTCAACACCTTTCATCATATAGTCGTTTTTCGAGGCGTTGATTCCGACTGTGGGGCGGATGGTGAGGCCATTGCGCAATACGTATTGTCCGTTGAGGTCGCCTTTGTGCGTGTGATATGACCCGAAGCCGTAGGAGGCATCCAGATAGTTGGTCCTGCGGCGGTTGGTGACGATGTTCACGGCACCACCCAGCGCATCGCTGCTGAGCCAGGTGGGAACCACTCCCTTGTAGATTTCGATATGCTCGATGAGGTTCACGGGCAGACTGGCAAGGGTCACCCCCGAACCTTTGGTGTCGAGAGGCACACCGTCAATGAAGTAGCGTACGGAGTTGCCCGACATGCCGTTGATGCTCAAATCAAAGTCGGATCCAACACCGCCTTCTTCCCGGATCTTCACGCCGGCGGTGCGGTCAACCAGACTGCTGAGCGAACTGATGCTGCTGGCCACAGACCGGATGTCGATGGCATTGACGGAGAAAGCACCCTCGCGCAACCGCTGGGTCTTCGATTTGCCTGTCACCGTCACGTTGTCCAATGTAATCGTATCGTTCGACAGGCTCTTTTTGCTTGGAGTCTGGGCACCAACGTACATACATGACAGACAGACTATCATCAATAACAGTCTTCTCATGATAATAATAGTAAGAAATAACTCCACTTGGCCTTATTCCCGAGGCTTTAGTTTCGTCCTATTTGCGACATGGCAGGTTTCCTGGCTCTCTCCGAAAAGTCTGCCTTCCCAATTCTCTCAGTGGCTTTTTTGACTTTTCATAATGGAGATGACAGTAGCGGGTACTGCTCAGGATTTGCACCTAATTCCCTCTATACATGGGTGGAACACCCTGTATCACCAATGTCGGATGCAAAATTAATCAATTTATTGGGGAAAAGCGAAAAAGTTGTTTTGATTTTTAAAACGTGCGACAAATAAACAGCGTTTCCCCCCATCTGTCGCAAATACGGCAGTCTGTCGCTCATTGTTCTTGGGAAAAAAACAAAAAATCATTGCAGTTCTTCAGACCCGTCCTATCTTTGCCGCAGAAACAACAAGAACAGGCCAGCCCTGACAAAACAAAAGAAAATAATAACAATAAAAAAAATACGATTATGAAGACAATGGAATTAACCCCGACCGCAACTGTCAAGTTTGACAGCACAGCAATGGCAACCCGAGTGAGCAGTTTCAAGAAAACCGCCAAGAAATTCTTCAAAGCCACATGCAGATTCTTCGTTGTGATCAGCCCGGCTTACCCACAGTATGTTGAGAGCCTGAAAAGAGGATAAGAGACTTCTTGGGAAACAGAGACAAAAGAATAGATAAATAAATTGTATAAAACATCAAAACATATCAAAAATGAAAAAGACTCTGACCATAATGGCTGCAATGATGGCTATCGCCGTCTCCGCCACAGCAATGCCATTCGAGACTGCCCGGGAAGAAGCACTGTTCCTCAGCGACAAGATGGCCTATGAACTGGATCTGACAGAATCACAATATGAGGCTGTGTATGAGATCAACCTCGATTATCTGCTCAACGTAAACTGCGAAGCCGACGTGCTCGGAACATCTTGGATCATCCGCAACCGCGACCTGAGCCACGTGCTCTCCGACCGGCAGTACGACAACTACCTGAGAAGTGGATGGTTCTACCGACCCATCACATGGAGAGCAAACAACTTGGTATTATCTATATACAGCCGCTACAACAGGGGAAGGCTGTTCAAGCACCGACCGGCTGTATTCATCAGTTTCCGAGGTGGGCACAACCACAGAGATGTCAGTTTTTATGCACGCCATCGCTTTGAAAGACCCGCCCCGCCCAGGATTCATGAAATACGTGTTAAGGAAAGGCATTTTAACGGAAACCGGCCACAGATTGTCATCTCAGACCGTCATCCCTCTGCAGACAAAGAATTCCGCCGCAACATAGGCCACGACAGAGATGACCGCCACAGACATTTTGGCAGAGGACACTGATAAGCCACATATCATAGTAACGCTATCTATAAGCCACATATCATAAAACGTCATCAAGGGGATAGGACTGAATTGTCCTATCCCCTTGATGATTGAGATACTTAGAAAGGCCTCAGACCATGTTATTTCGCCAACTTGCGAGCCGTCTTCAGCAGTTTCTTGGAGGGCTGTGAATCACTGACAGGAGCAAGCATCCAATTCACCGTCCAGGTGAGTGACTCACCTGGTTGAAGCGTCTTGTATGCCCCCTGACTCTCCAACTCGATGTAGGTCTTTCCTCTGTTGACATAGACCTGTATCTCTGCCTCACCTGGGGCAGGCTGCGACTTATCGAGGTCAGCAAATTTCTTCACCATCATCAGCCCGTTGTTGCAATAGGCCAGCCAACCCTTTCCGTCGGCATTGATCTTGCGGTTCTCATTGGTGGCATCGGTAGCATACCATACAGCACCAAACTCCGGCTTGAAGGGAATCAGGTTGGCTGGGGTGATTTCCTCTGACTTGGCATCGAAGAAGATGAAACCCTCATTGGGCACACGCGTAATCTCCCATGGTGCCACTTTGCGCTCCTTGCTGTCCTTGTTGGTGATGGTATAGGTCACCACGAACGCATTGCCTTTGCGGTTGAATGCGAACTCCTTGCCTATCTGAAATTTGAGTTTCTCCGAAACCTGACTGGTGATCTTAAGCACGGCTCCGCTTTCCTCCACGGTATAGGGCTGCTTGTCATACTCCGGCACCGGCGGCCAGTTCCATTCCTTTTGCGGACTTGTCCAGAACGTGCTTCCAAACGACTCCGGAAATCTCGACTGCGAGATGGTCTCTGTGTCCTTGTACTTGAACGAAAGGATTTTTCCGCCATGTGCGGCATCGACAACCAAAGTAAGGTCGCCCGCACGCAACTCATACTTGGAATCTCCAAGATCTTTGATGTCACCGGCAAAAGTGGTGGCTGCCACACCGCACAGCATGGCCAGGCAAAGCAATAACTTCTTCATTTTTTTCATGTTGGATGTAATACAATAACCATCCCGCAAGTCCCTTCTCCGGCACCTGCAGGATATGCCTTTCTACCATTTGACGAAAAAAAACAGGAAAAGTAAAAACCGGCGCCTCATAATTTGTACCCTCCCCTCAACCATCGCGTTCCCTCTACCATCGCACACCCTATACTATCGCGTTTCCTCTACTATCGTTTACCCATGAATAGCCTGTCAAGCCCTCAGGCAACGAGGGGCAGATCCTTAAAATCCGACTCCTCGTTCATCATACTCAACATCTTCCTCAATATCCTATTCTTCTTACTCTTCACACTATCACCATTTTTATAACCTATCCTCTTCGCAATCTCATCCATCCTACATCCTTCCAAATAATAACATTCCAATATCATTCTTTCCACATCCTTCAATCTCTTCCATACCTTTTCCAATTTCATAAACTTTTCCTCATCACTTTCCTTCTCACTCAACACCTCAAACATCTCCTCCAAACCATTCTCATCTTCCTCAACTCTACCTATCCTATTTTCCATCAACCAATCCAAACTCAACACATCCTCTCTCACCTTTCTCAAATAATGCATTCCTATATTCCAACAAACCTTCACCAAATAACCCACCAAACATTCCTCTCTCAACTCAAAATCCTTATCCATCATCTTCTCCCACAACACCAAACATCCATCATTATAAACCTCCTCCAAATCCTCATACCTCAAACCTCCAAACATCCCCCTCAATCTCATCAACACATTCTTTCTCTCTCCTTCCACCAATCTATTAAAAAAAAGATTCCTTGCCAAAAACAAGCCTCTTTTTCTTTCCTCCAGAGACAGCCCCAAGATTCCTCCTTCCTGAGACAGAATTTCAACCTTATTCCTTTCATTCACTCTAACAATCACCTTCCTCATTTTCATAGTTTTTTTGTTTCTCGTCGCAAAGATAACACCTATCTTAAAAGAATGATACTCCTATAGCATGGTTTTGTACGAAACCCCAACTTTCTTGTATGAACCGTATTCATTTTGAAAAAACATTGATAGATTGATTACTTTTTCTAATTCTTGGTAATAATATTCACATGCTATTGTTTTTTGTTGTTCTTTGTTATTCTCTGTGCTTATGTATCTCAATGGTATCTATTCAGCGAATAGCAAAGGTAGTCGCCTACGGCGAGAAATTTTAAGAAAATGTATAAGAAAATTATAAGAAAATATTTTTATTACCATTTTTTTATTCATTTTTTTACCATTTCTGCCCGTCAGGGCACTCCAAATGATGATTCGCTGAATAGTTACTCTCAATGGTGAGATAATTAACAAAATATAAAATGGTTACTCAAAATGTAAGTCTCGAATCAGAATAAAAAAGTCATTACAAACGTTTATTAATTTCGTCTTCATTTAAAACACATATATCATGATTGTAATCAAAAACAAGAAATGCAAGATTGAGAACATTCTCAAGGAATATCCCGATGCCGAGATATTCGACGTGACCAGCAAGGGGGAGTATAAAAAACTCTCTCCGTTCTATCCTCACGGTGGAATACCCATTCCATTTTCCGGCTCAGTGACCTCAGCCAGCGTGGAAGGCATCTGGCAGGGTCTCAAGGTCTTCGCCAACGAAGGGATTGACTTCAGTTGCTTCACCAACCGCACGATGAAGAATCTTAAACGAACTGCAAGAGTTCATGGCCGTACCATTGGTCATCAGAAAGGATTGGGCTCCAAGCAACTCCTTGAATACATTGAGGCAAGAAAGCAAATCTATGTCCCATCCTATTTCTGGATGCTTGAGCACAAATGCCAAAAGGAAATCCAATATTTCATCGACCTCCTCAAGGCTGGAAAGACCATCGTCTTCCTCGACTACGACACCAACGGTGATATAGAGGATTACACAAAACCCCTCTCCCACGCCTCTCTCATCAAACGGTATATTGAATCACAAATTCAAGCATAACACAGCCCTCTCCGTAAGCCGAGGTTTTGCCTCGGCTTGACCTTCCTCTTATTGACGTGACAGGACAATTCAACGAGTTATACAATACCAGACATTCCTAAAACTGTTTACAATATCTGACTTTTGGGTATAATAAAAAAAGACATGATGAAAAAGACAATTAAATGTATTGGAATTGTAATCGTTTCATGCATCATCCTTTCCTTTTGCATCCCAAAAGGAGAGCCAGACTGGTTTCATACCCGCTCACAGTATATATCCGATGAAAGTTATAATGACTATGATATAGTTGTTGACTTTTCAAAGCCATCATGTGAAGACAGGCTCTTCATCTATTGTAATAAGTCGTGGATAGAACCAGAATTAATATATTCAGGAGTAGTCCTTCACGGATGCGGAGGCAAGAGCACTCCCTCCAAACCTGAGTTCAGCAATGAGATTGGCAGCAACTGCTCCTCACTCGGTGAATACACCCTCGAAGGAATAGTCAAAATGAAGAACGGCATGGAAGCCATCAAACTCAAAGGATGGAGCGACACCAACTCCAATGCAGAGAAACGGGGTATATACATCCATCCCAGCATAATGGCCACTTTGCTGCCATTCAATCTGCCAGACATGAACTTCCCACTGACCAAAGCCAGTGAGGGCTGCTTTGCCGTAAGTTATCATACTTACAATGCCATCAAATCCTATATGAAACAAGATACTAAACATAAAACCAAATTAATCGCATATTACGGAGAATAGAAACTCTGAGATGATGTTTTATACATATGTGACTTGTCTGAGCAGGAGGATTGTATTTAGGTTCACAAATGTTTAACAACCAATAAATAATAATATGAGCATGGATATACCAAAAACCAAAGAAGAATGGGAAGAATACGAGAAAATGCGTGAAAAATATTCCAAACCTATTCGTGAAGGAGATATATGTTACATTGTAAATTATTCTTAGAACAATTATGTCACATTTAATATAGAAACATCAATAGAATAAACGTGGTAGAGGAATAATTACATTCTATCCAGAATAGATTGCAGAATTTGAAAGGAGACAAAATCCTACAAGAATGTCTTCCGATACAACAACAGAGCCTGCAAAAAACATTGCGATTACCAGAAAACAAAAATGGAACAGTTTTTGTAAATAATGGAGACGGAACCTTTGGAGTTGATATGAATAAAGTCAATGCTATACTGCGCCCAAATATCATTCCAAAAAGTATAAATACAAGTCAATATAAACAATGTAATTTATGACAACTTTAGCAATTATTTTTGTAATATTAGTTTTGTTATCTTGTTTTATTTTCCTCCCATTACTCGAAAAAGCACATATTAAGAGATGTGAGCGGTGGAAGAAAGAGCAAATGGAAGCAGGAATGTCAGAAAAATTCGTTGATCATATGTTGTTGTCAGACCCTGATTTTATATTTTGATCGACTTCATCTTCAAGTTTGTAGCCAAAGCGCTGAATATAATCGCCAAGGTGACACACCTAACATACAATGAGATAAACATCATCGTGTATTACCTCATTATCCCAATGTCATGGTGTGTCATGCTTGACATTATTGTCCGATTCCCAATTTTCACTCCACTATGGAGTGTTCTGTGGATATACATATTTTGGACAAAACGTAAGTTCTTCAGCCAATGGTGCGATACAGCATTTAGTCTGTCACAGGAATTCCTTTTCTCATTTAAGAAAATAGGATGGGATTATTTCAAAGCATCAGTTATTATTTGCATATTGGTTCCAATAATTGTCTACGCTATACTTATCATGATGCTGATATAAAAGAAAGAGAAAAGAAACCAAAACAAAAAAAGGAATTAAGTAGGCTGAAATAAAACATATATTAGATGGAACTTCAGATGCAGGTGTTTCGAGGCTCGGTATATCTTGACATATATCGAGCAAATGCGAAACTTGAATGATGGTAGTATTTCTCCACAATATAGCAGATATTGCAAAATGATTTGTATCTTTGCACAACAAACCGACAAGTGACAACAATAAAACCATAAGGCCTATTTTCAAAACAAAACGACAATGAAAAACTTAAGAAGAATTGACAAATGGATGGTCATGATGGCTATCGTCTGTGTGGCATTCCTGACAGGCTGTGGAAAATCGGCCAAAGAAGGAGAAGATGTCCCTGACGAGTCGAAAGACAATAAGGAGGTGGTGACGAAATCGGCAGAGGCGCAGGACGAAAGCGAGTCGGCTGATGTGGATGAAGACTTACCAGAGGGACTCGACTCCATGACAAGCGGCTTGGCAGAGACACCCATCACTGTCAGCCCCAAGGGTGCCAAAACCAACATCCAAGATTTCGCTCAGGCTTTTTGCAGCCAGTATGACCGTTTCGATCCCAATGAAAAGATACTGAAATACTTTTCCGCTCCCAAGACATACGACGAGGAGGCTGAATTGTACAGAGTAGAAAGTGATATTACTAACGGCTACATCAGATCCTTTCTATTGACAGAAGTTGGCCGCTTAACCCAAATGTGCTATTGGAACCGCAAAAACGGCCATTCACTGGTGGGAGTCTTCATGGAGAACGGCTCTGAGAACAGTAAATCCGAGAATGTCTTCATGTTTTATGACTACGATCCGAAGACCAACATCATGACCCCCGACCTAAATGTATACAAGGTAGTAGAGAAGGTGGCCCTCGACAAGGCCTTCGATGAATATCTCTTGGAACTCCCCCGGGAAGGAAAGGACATCGTGGTCGATCTTTATACAGACAATGGAGAAGATGGTAACGATGTGACGGAAAAGACGCTGAAGTGGACTGGCGACACTTTCACTTTAGTTGCCAACTAAAGCACCGCCTTTTTCATCTGTGCCATCGGCAAAAAAAACAACATTGGGCCTATGACGAAATGCTCTACGAATTCATTGAGATCAGCGACTCCAAGGAATACGCTTCCGACTATGACGATACGGAAGAACCGAGAGAGGGGTCGGTCATCAGCGACAACCATATGATTCGCGTGTCGCCTCCATTCGACCAAAGCAAAAGAATTACTTAGTATATTGAATAAATGTTATTGGAACAAATAAATGGCATTCTATCTCCAACGCTATCTCAATGCGCAACAATCTGGTGGTATCTACGACAATATGTCCACCTATGAGACTGCCCTTCAGGAAATCCGTGACGGGCACAAGCGCACACACTGGATGTGGTATGTCTTCCCTCAGATGAAGGGACTGGGACATTCTGAACTCTCTGAGTTCTATGGAATCAACGGCCGTGAAGAAGCCTATGCCTATATTGAGCACCCCACACTCAGAGAGAGATTGGTCGAGGCTACTGAGGCGACAATGCACCATAACGTCTACAGCCTTTTCGGTTCAGACGTCATCAAGTTCCGTGCTTGCATGCTATTGTTCGCCTCTGTCTCCGACATCCCTATCTTCAAGCAGGTCATCAATAAATACAAGTGGTAAATGATGAATCTGGCCTCCTCCACCGCACGGCGGTCGTGGCATTTGACAACATAAAAAAGTGCCGTGTCTCACGACTCAGCACTCTCAGAAGAAAATTAGATAATATACTTAAGTATCAAGTAAATCTAACTAACAAACTATCTCATACATGATTATAATTTTTTAGAAAACTGCTCATATCTATTGTTCAAGCCACTTTTTCATGACATGATGCACAAAGGGCTTCAAACGTGCATTTTACGTATGCAAAGATAATGTAAACAAACAGCATTCACTTTGGATGATGTATCAATTTGTTTACGATACCACCCAACAGGAGAACAGAAGGGCATTTATTTCTTAAACTTCCACCAATCAAGGCGGACATCACCCTTTGCCTGACTGAAGCAGAGATACAAATCATGCTTGCCCACGGCATTCTTTACCTTGGCTGACAACTGGCGATATTTCTCCAACGAACCTGTGGAAGAGATGACCACCTGACCGATTTCCTGACCATCGGGACTGTCCAAACGCAGCGTCAGGACGCAGGAACCTTCTGCAGCGGCAGAGATAGCAAACTGACGTGCGCTCTTTTCTCCAAAGTCCACACCTCGCAGACGGATATATTCTCCGTCGTTGATATCCGTCACATACATGTTGACTCTGCCTGTGGAGAATGGCATGTCTGCCACCACGCCCGTATTGGGGATGCCCATCTTGGCACTCTTCAAACCCTTGCCCCATGCCATGGTCTCTGCCTCCACACGCTGGTAGGGATTGAGGGAGCCCAACTGTTCTATGGGGTTCTGGTCAAGCCAGTAAGGCACCTCGGCAATGGTTCCGTCGGGGAGATAGTTGATCTCAACAGCAGACACAGAACGGCGCTCATGATGCACGAAGGTGTCGAGATGCATCAGGTCGTAACTCTGCCCGAAGATATAGGAGTGCCCCTTGTAGTCGACGATGCCCGGATGGTTGCCCCTGTCGCGCTCGGTGGGCCGCATGATATATCCTTTGCTCTGCCATGGACCGGTAGGACTGTCGCTCATGGCATAGCCCAGGGCCTCCGGACAGCAGGTGGTGGCATAACTGAGGTAGTATTTTCCATTGCGCTTGTAGAACCACGGTCCCTCCTGATAATGGTCAATCTTGTAGTCAAGTTTCACGATGTCGCCTTTCAGGGAGATCATGTCATCGTTCAACTTCACATAGTAGGTATTGGGATTGCCCCAGTACATATATGCCTGACCGTCATCGTCCACAAAAACAGTCGGGTCGATGTCATCCCAATGTTCCTTCTGCCACACCAGAGGCTTTCCCAGCGGGTCTTTGAATGGCCCGTAAGGAGAGTCTGCCACCAGCACACCGATGCCGTGTCCGTGCAGCGGCGCATAGAGATAGTATTTGCCGTTGCGCTCCACGGTCTGTATCGCCCAGGCTCCATTCTCACGGCTGCGCCAGGAGAAGTCCTTCAGGGATGCCACGGCTCCGTGCTCCGTCCAGTTGACCATATCGGTGGTCGACCACAGCAGCCAATCGTACATGAAGAAACCGGCGGAGTTCTTCTCATTGAGGTCGGGGATATCCTCTGGAGATGCGTCATGTGAAGTGTAGAGGAAGAGGGTGTCGCCCACCAGCAGCGGTGACGGGTCTGCAGTGTATTTGGTCTGGAAAAGCGGCATGTTGACCTGCTCCAGTCCGCGCATCTCCCACCAGTCGAAATTGAACAGTTTCGGACCCTTCCTGCCCGTGAACACAAAATAGAGGTCGTGAACACCTGTGGCGTATTCCCTCAGGTCTGTCGTCACGGTCTGCCATTTCTCCCAACCGCCTGTGCCGGGTACGGCCACCTTGCCCAGCAACTGACCGTGGACACTGTCTACACGCACCTCGATGGCTCCGCCTCGCAGTCCGCTGGCCACCCGTGCCTTGAATGTGCGCGGGATGCCGATGCCGAAATCCACGGAGCGGAGTTTGATGTAGTCGCCATTGTGGATATCAGTGACATAGACTCCGATTTCATTGTTCTGCTCCGTCTTCAGGCCCTTGGAGAAAGCCATCGTCTCTGCCTCCACCTTCCGGTAGGGACAGAAATTCTCCACCGGCATCACTCCCTCGTCGGTGGGCATAATGGTGGGGAAAGAGCCGTCGGCATTGTATTTGAACTCCTCTACGGCCACACTGCGGCCAAAACCGCCGCCTCCGGGCAACTTTCCGGTATGGTAGAAGAAATAACTATGCCCCTTGTAGTCGGCCACACCGCAGTGGTTGGTAAACGACCCCGTGTCTGACAGCGGCATGATGGGGGCTTTGTAGGTCCAGGGACCTGTTGGCGAAGGAGCCGTACTGTATGAGATATGCTCGGGCACTCCTCCTGCGGCATACAGGAGTTGGTAGGTGCCATTGCGCTTGGTCAGCCAAGGACCTTCCACATAACTGTCCTTGTATTCCTTGCCCTTCACCCGTTCGTTCATGGCAGGAGACCCAAAGGCTTCCTCTGTCATGGGCAACATGCCCACTTCTCCCTCGTACGATATCATGTCGCGGTTGAGTTTCAGATAATAGACACGCGGATTTCCCCACATCAGCCAGGCCTGACCGTCATCGTCAATGAAGACAGTGGGGTCGATATGGTCCCAACTGCCGTTCTCAAACAGCGGCTTTCCGATGGCGTCACGGAAAGGTCCTGTGGGGGAGTCGCCTACGGCCACACCGATCGCCATGCCTTTCGACAACCTGGAATGGGCGCAGATATACCAATAAAAATGACCGTCGCGCTCTACACACTGACTCGCCCAGGCACGGTCGTCGGCCCAAGAGAAACTCTCCAGAGCGAGAGGCGAACCATGATCGGTCCAGTTGACCATGTCGGTGGTGGAATACACTCGCCACTCCTGCATCCAGAAGAAATCTGCGCCATCCTCATCATGGCCGGTATAGACATACATGGTGCCGTCGTGCACCATCGGAGCAGGGTCACTCGTGCACCAGGTCTGCACGAAGGGATTTTGCGCCATGGCTGTCAGCATCCACGCGCTCAACAAAGAAAGAACTGTCAGTTTTCTCATTTTTTCTAACAAGTAAGTATTAAAAAGAAGTAGATATTCAGTAGCAGTTAAAGATTATGTAGGTCAGAGGGGTTGCCCCCTCTTTCCCCATTAAGAACCGTACGTGCGACTTTCACCGCATACGGCTCAAGTTATTACTAAGTTATCGTCTCATGGACTCTAACCGGTACATGTACGGACTTTGTGTCCGCACTGAATCCGATAAAGGGTCTTTA
>JAEEGL010224095.1_pt1 | contig 83316 bp, 41 predicted proteins | sample 9134231 | NCBI WGS metagenome assembly JAEEGL01 (sample SAMN16246548, study PRJNA631951) | gut metagenome | biome: gut microbiome; feature: rumen; material: fiber-attached | host: Bos | place: Iran: Karaj | collected 2018-10
ACTTGTGTCGAGAGTCGTCATGATGAAGACGTTGACGATAGTAACGCCGATGACAGGACCGACTTCACTGTTGAAAATAAAGGATGTAAGTCTGCCGAAACCTTTCCCGTAAACAGTGAGCGGACCGCCTGATTTAAAAATGTTCTGAAGCTGGCCGTCTCCGGTTCCCCATGTCAGAGCAGCGCCTGCGATGATGACGCAGACTATGCCGATTATAGTTTCCATGAGCATTCCGCCGAAACCGACGAACATCGCGTCTTTCTCCTTGTCAAGCTGTTTGGAAGTCGTTCCCGAAGCGATGATGCTGTGGAAACCGGAAACAGCGCCGCATGCAATGATTATGAAAAGGAACGGAACGAGCGGTCCCTGAGCTGAATCTTTGAATGTTTCTTCAATAATAAAAGGAGCGTTCATGTCGGGATGAACTACAAAGATCCCGATAAACGCCAGTGTTATGCCGATGATGAGGACCCAGCTTGAAATGTAGTCGCGCGGCTGGAGAAGGATCCAGACCGGTGTTACCGAAGCAACGACTCCGTAGATCATAAGAAGCGTGAACCAGATCTGATAAGCGGTCTTTTCCGTGCCGACCGTGATCGGGAACTTGAAGCCGAGCCAGATAAGGAAAATCAGTCCGGCGATCGCGATTATCGTGTTTGCCCAGAGCGGGAGCCATCTGTTTTTATTGATGACACCGAAAAGCATTGCAAGAGGAATGAGCGCGAAAGTCGGGATCACAAGTTCAGCTTTTTTGATAAGCGCTACAGCCGCCATGTTGCCGAAAACCGCGATAACAAGGACGATAGTGAGCCATACAAAAACCAGAAAGAGGAATTTTGCCCGCTTTGAAACATATTTTTCAGCATTATCGGGAATACTTACTCCCTGATGGCGAACTGAGATCATAAGTGAAAGATAATCGTGGACCGCACCGATGAAAACACCTGCGACAAGCAGCCATATCGCGGCAGGACCCCAGCCGAAGAATACTACGGCCGTTATCGGACCGACGATCGGACCTGCGCCTGCGATCGAGGAAAAGTGATGTCCGAAAAGGACGATCGAAGGAGCCGGATAAAAATCGACACCGTCATTCATGGCATGCGACGGAGTCGGATTCTCGTCGACCGGATCGATCAGTTTCTTTTTAATGATGCCGTTGCCGTACCAGAAGTAGGCGACAACGACCCACAAAAGCGAAAAAACAAGAATGTAGATACTGTTCATTTTTCACCTCGAAAAACAAAAAAACCGCGTGATTTTACTCTGAATCGAATTGATTTCAAATTGTTTGACCGTGCCGTCGTTTTTATCGGTCGCGCCGCCGTTTGATCGGTCGCGCCGTCGTGATTACGGAATCCCGTGATCCCGTTATTCCGGCAGGATCCCCGGCGCGTCAGGATTTCCTTTTTGTCTTTTTCTCAGTTTTTCCGAGTCTGTCGAGCAGAAAAAGCCCGATGACGATATAGACGAGCCAGATGAACCAGTTGCCGAATCTCTGATATACGGTATCGACTTTATAAAGCGGGACTTTGCGGTTTATCGTCGTTCTTTCGAGGAATCTCGCAGCGTCTTCGATCGTCCCGTCGGGAAGGATCACTTCACTGATACCGACATTAGCGCTGCGGACGATCGTTCTGCCGGTCTCGACCGCGCGGAAAGGATAGAACATCCCGTGCTGGAAGGTCTCGCTCGAATTGCCGAACCACGCGTCGTTGCTGATGTTGACTAAGATCTCAGCCCCGTTTTCAACAAAACCTGCCACATTTTCGCTGAAAGTCCCGTCGTAGCAGATGAGTATCGACGCTTTGAAAGTGCCGTAATCATAAACCGTGTATTCTGTGCCGCGGACAAAATCACCAAGATTGCCCGGAACAAGTATCGAAAGGCCGATCGAGCGGAGGAATTCGCTGTAAGGGAGGTATTCTCCGAAAGGCGCGAGTTTGATCTTTTTGTAGATCTTACGGATCTTTCCGTCCTGAATGAAGCCTGCGGCATTGAAAAAACTGAGTTCGGAGCGGTCGACCATATCCATTCCGACTATCTGGTTCGGAAAGTTGTATGCCCGCGCAAAGTAGCGGTCCATGACATAGTCAAAATCTTCAAAACCGGTCGGGATCCTGAGCGGCATCGCGGCTTCGTGCCATACAACAAGATCGGTATCGCGGTCGAACGTGTTGAGCTGGTCAATAAAAACACCGAGCATTTCAAATACCGTATCTTCCTTCGCATTGATATCGTACTGGTTTATCGCAGGCTGCATAAGGCCGATCTTTATCTCTTTCGCAGGGATTTCAGACCTGAACGAGATCATCTTGTAAGCCGAATAGGAAAAAAGAAGCGTCAGCACGACTGCAAGAACGATCCCCTCCTTTCTGCTGTGTTTCCCGCGGACCAGCGTGTAGAGATAAAGCGAGATCCATGCGATCATGAACGAAATTATGTAGACTGAACCTAAAGAAGCCCACTGCAGGACGACCTTGTTCGAATACTGCGAGTGTCCTAGCGCCGCCCAGAAGAAATCGACCGGGAAAAAAGTCCTTAAGAATTCGACCCCGAGCCACAGAGCCGCAATGAACCACGGTTTCAGCGGAAGCGGTGAGCCTTCAGGCGCGGTTATCAGATCGGTAAAATCGGAAGTTTTCTCACTTTTTCCGGCAAAAAAACGGCACAGGAGCCAGAAGACAAGCCAGTAAGTCCCGAGTATCAGGAACATGAGGATCAGCGCAAGGACACCTTCGAGAGCGCCGAGACCGCCGTAGATATGGAGCGAATAAAAGATCCAGTAAAAAACAAAGGCGTTTGCCGGCATCGTCACCGCATAGACCGCAAGTATCTGCTTTTTAAGTGTCCTGAACGAGCCGACTACATAGAAAAAAAGCGGCATGACCGGAAAGATCAGAGCCCAGCCTAAAAATTCGTGGATAAAAACGGGCTCCGTCCCGCCCGGGACAACAAAAGGAAAACTGAATGCAAAACAGAAAACGAAAAGAAGCGACGCTGCGAGGAGTTTGATCTTGTCAGGCATGGTTATTCTTCACCGCGCCCTTTCCACTGCGGACAAAGCTGTTTCATCACGACATTTTCAGCACTCCGCATCTCTTCGCGCTCCTTTTTTTTGTGATGGTCGAAACCGAGAAGATGGAGGATCCCGTGGACGACCATGAAGATCATCTCTTCGTCAAAGGTCGTTCCGTATTTTTCGGCGTGAGCAGCAACGACATCAGTGCAGATGAAGATATCTCCGAGAAGAAACGGCGCGTATTCAGCACCTTCACCTTCTGCAAAAGCGAATGAAATGACATCCGTCGACCGGTCTATGTGCCTGTAACCGCTGTTTATCTCACGGATCCTGGCTTCATCGACAAAAATTACCGAGACTTCATAAGGATCTGTCGTTTTGAGACCTTTGCAGCCCAATGCGAGACGTATCGCCTTGCGCATCGCAGCCTTCAGTTCACCGGGTGCATATCCGCACTCTGAAAAAAACGCCGTTCTCATCTGCTCTCCTGCTCAGGCACTTCGGCCGATGCGACAGGAGACTGATCTTTTGCCTTCTCCTGCGGATATTTGACTCTGCCGTGGTAGATCCCCGAAAATGTATTGACTAAAGAATCTTCGATTATCTGGAGGTCTTTTGTCGTTATGTTGCACTTCACGAACTGATTTTCCCTGATCTTTCCAGCAATGATCTCCTGCACCCTTGTCTTAATGCCGTTTTCAGTCTTTTTATCCATCGAGCGCACTGCCGCCTCGCAACTGTCGGCGATCATAAGAAGCGCGGTTTCTTTCGACTGCGGCGAAGGTCCTGCATACTTGAATTCGGCTTCCGAAACATTCGGATCGAGTTCTTTTGCCTTTTTGTAGAAGTATCCCACCAGAGTCGTGCCGTGATGCTCGACTATCGCCGATTCGATCTCTTCTCCGAGATGGTATTTTTTGGCAAGTTCGAGACCGTATTTGACATGGTTCGTGATGATCCTCGCCGACATCGTCGGTCTGTAGCTGTCGTGCGCATTCTTTCTGTCGCGCTGGTTCTCGGTGAAATATTCGGGACGCTCAAGTTTTCCGATGTCGTGGAAATAGGCCATGACCTTGCATTTGAGCGGGTTGAGCTTCAGTTCACGCGCCGCGACTTCGACCAGGGACGCCACTGTGAGCGAGTGCTGGTAAGTTCCGTTCGCATAGACCGACATCTGCTTGATAAGTTCGTTGCTCATCGTCGAATAGCCGACATATTTGATGTTCGTGACATAATCGAGAGTCGATTCGAAAACAGGGATCATTATCGTGAGCAGACCGCCGGAGAGCATCGCCGAAACCAAAGCGCAGACTATCGCGCCGAAAACATGGATCCCGCTATGGTTCAAAGCGGAATCAAGCATCGCTATTATCAGTGCGAGCCCCATTGAAACGAACGAAAATTTGAAAGTGTGCCACATTATCTGGCCTGACGACTCGACATGGAAAATAATAAACATGAAAAGGAGCGATCCGAAGAGGTAGAATACCGGAATGAAGTAGTTTTCCGGGAAGAGCATCGTCAGCGCAGCTGCGAGGACAAAGAGGAAGAAACACGCTGTCTCCGTGTTGATGAGGACCCTCACCGCGGCGACGAAGAAAGGCAGCGGGAAAAAGAAGTATACCGCCCTGTTGTCGTATGCGACTTCCTGGATCCACGGCATCGCATAGCGCAGAAGGAAAAGTGCCGTGAACATGAGCGAAGTCATGAGCATAAGGTCTTTGTTGCGGTATTTGAATTTGCCTATCGAACGGGTGAAAACAAGGAAAACTATCGAAATAAAGATCGCGATGTAGAAAAAATTCCCGAGGAAAAAGAACTCGCCGGAAATATTTTCGGACTGCTCCTGCATGACCTTGAAGACTTCGATGTCGTTTTTCGTGATCACTGACTTGGATGAGATGACACGTTCGCCTCTCGATATCTTCCGCTCAGACTTGGGAGCGTTGTTTTTTGCCTCGATCTTGTTGAACTCGGTGGTCTCGGCATTATAAAAAATCGAGTCCTTCATCGTCCAGCTGCCGACCTCGGCGACTATCTCGAAACCGCGCGGCGTAAAATCGGACATGTTGAGTTTGTCCTTGGTGTGGAGGATCTCCGCTTTCAGGGCAACGGAAGAGATTATCTTTCCAGTCTGGATAAAAAACGAGTTGATCTTCATCGCCTGATTAGGATCATTCTGGCTTTCCTGCAGGTAGGAGTCCTTTTTCCTCACGACGATATGTTTCGGGACATAGTCGGCAGGGATCCCTTCGCGCAGGATGTAGTAGTCGTTCTGGTTGAAATAGTCCGATATTTCCGCTATAGCCTCCGGTATACGCGCCGGAAAGATATTTTCAGCAAGTTCGCGGAAGACATAGTTCGAAAGCGGTGTGCCGATTATCCGCTCGAAATCTCCCCGTTTTTTCATAAAAACAGCAGGAAGACCGGTCTTGAACTCCCTGAGATCGCTGTTGCTGCCTGAAGCTATGACATAATCGGCGAGGATCTCGTGGAATTCCGGCGGGAACGGGAGATTTTTCGCAACTATAGTCTCCTTTATATTCTCTTTTGCCGCTTCGCGCATCATCCTGAAAGCTTCGCTCAAAGCCTCGAGATTCTTCTTCTGATCGACAAAATCGTAGGTGTTCGGGACATCGTTCTGAGCCCTTTCCTGATTTTTCGCAGTCTCTTCCTCGTTGATTATAGTGTAGTCCTTGTCGGCGATTATCGAGTGGTCTATCGTGTGCCCGATGTTCTTTTCGTCCACAGGGTAGCTTTCCTTTCCCGAATCGGGGATCAGTATCCAGGCCAGAAGAAGCGCGAACAGGAAAAATATCACAGAGCGCGATTTTGTGTCGCTTTTTCTCAGCCAGCTGATGTATTTTTCTGAAAATTCATCGAACCTTTCGAGCGTAACGACATAATAGAGGATCGATGAAAATACGAACCAGACCATAAACTGTGGCGAAGAGTCCCGTTTTTTGCGCCATGAATCGTAGATCTTAAACGGCTTTTCGAACTTGCTGAAACGCCAGCGGAAAATATCCTCATCTTCGTTTTCAGATGTTTTTTCAATAATGAATTTCAGCTTTTTAAACTCTTTTACGAGCCTGACATTCAGCTTGTCGTTCGTCTCTTTTAAACTTTCCATTTTTCTCCGCGGACAAAAAACGGCGCATTATGAACCAAAAAGCCTTTCAAGTCAAAAATTGCGGCGGAGTCCCTTCTTGTCTTTTTCTTACTTTTCAATAGAATACTGAGTTTTTTAGTGGAGGTCCTTATGAAAAAATTATCTTTGATCCTTGTTTTTATCATGATTTTCGCTGTCGCATGCAGCAAATCGAAAAAATCCTCTCCCTGCGACGGTGAGACATGCAGCGGACACGGAGTATGCGATGATGCAAGCGGCAGAGCAGTCTGTATGTGCGATGACGGCTATGTTCCGAGCGGAATGCTCGAGTGCGTTCCCTCCGATCCCGCGGATGATTCCTGCGCCGGTATCGAGTGTGACGAATGGGAATACTGCGCTAACGGCACATGCCATGTCAAATCAGGCAGATGTTCCGAAAATTCGGACTGTCAGAGCAACAAATGCAATATGGAAACCCACACCTGCGAATACACCGGTCCGTGCGAAGGCGTGACCTGCAACAACCACGGCGAATGCAAAGAGGGTTCCGGCTACGGAAGCGGTTACGACAGCGGAAGCTCATATCAGAGCGGCGGGATCTACTGCGACTGCGAGGATGGTTACAGGCCTGAAAACGTCGGCGAAACTCCAACATGCGTAAACGAGAACTGCTCGCTTGAATGCGGAGACAACTCATACTGCGACATCGACGGCAGCGGAAACGAATACTGCAAATGCATCGACGGCTTCAACAAAGACGAAAACGGCGACTGCGTTGAAGGTCCCAAACCTGAAACATGCGACCTTGACTGCGGTTTCGGAAGCTGCGTCAACGAAGGCGGAAACAAACAATGCAGCTGCCCCGAAGGCTACCTCAACGAAAACGGCGACAAGACAAAAGCGTGCATCGAGAACAAATGCAGGAACGTCACCTGCGAAGAGTGGGAAGAATGCTCTCAGGCTGACGGAGACTGCATCGTCGTTTACCCGAACTGCAACAATGACGACGACTGCCACAGCGGCGAAGTATGCGACCTTGCTGACCACGAATGCGTTGAAGACAAATGCGAAAGCGTAAGCTGCGGAAACGGCGGCGTATGCACTGTCGAAGGCGGAAACGCGGTATGCAACTGCCCGCACGGTTTCTATGACAGCAACGCAACATGCACGGCGATAACTTCCCAGATACCCGGCTGGGTCGGAGTCCAGTGGCCTTTCACGATCGATAGGAATCAGGGCGACACTGAATCCGATATGGTCTACGGCAGGATTTACGTCGAAGGGATCACAGGCTGTCCGCTCTCAAGCCATCCGCAGCAAAGCAGCTGGAAGGCACAGCTGGGCTACAAAAAAGGCAGCGGCAGTGCGGAATATCCGGTCATCGCAGGAAGCTGGACTTGGATCGATGCGAACTTCAACTCGGGTTACGACTGCGCAGACGGCAACCAGAACCACGAATACATGATCCCCTTCCCGACAGACAAAGCCGGCAGCTTCATCTATATTTTCAGGTTCTCGCTTGATAACGGCGCAACATGGTGGTACGGCGACAAAGGTATCGGCCCTGACAACAACAATCAGCCGGGACCGAGATTCATAGAATCGGCGACGAACTATCCCGGAAAGGCGAATATCGAAGCTATCCCCGAGACTCTGCTTACCCTCGACAGCCATGAAAAAACGGCTGATTCCTATACTTTCACCCTTTCATACCACGGTTCTGCTGCGATCGACTTCGCCGCTTCGACAATCACTCTAAACGGTGTGAAAACAACTGATTACACTTACGACGAGGCGACAAAGACTTTCACCGTTTCGCAAACAGGACTTGAACCGAACAAATACAGCTGGCTCTTCAGACTTGTCGATGAAAACGGCGAGAAGATCGAGCCTTTCTTCGTTCCGCTCTGGATCGGCGCCGGTGTTGACTTCGCCGATTTCGGATGGCGTGACGCATTCGTATATCAGATCATGACAGACCGCTTCTTAAACGGCAAAACGGGCAACGATGTTCCCGCAAGCGAATTTCCGCATGTAACGGAAGACCTTGAAAAGTGGAAAGGCGGAGATTTCGCAGGCATAATCAAAAAGATCGACGACAACTACTTCTCCGATATGGGTGTCAACGCGATCTGGATAAGCACTCCTGTCCTCAATCCTCACTACGAAAGCAAAGGCGGCACTTCATCATCACAGAACAATGTCTACTTCACGAGCTACCACGCTTACCATCCGCTTGCGACGGGATATTCCTTCGACAACGACTACGGATTTGACAACGAAGGTGTCGATGACGCTTTCGGAACGGTCGCAGAACTCCGCGAACTCGTTGAAAAGGCTCACAAGAAAGGGATCAGGGTCATTCCTGATTTCGTCGTAAACCACGTTTACATAGACGCTCCGCTCTATCAGCAGCATAAAAACGACGGCTGGTTCTATTCCGAAAACTCCTGCGCGGATCAGGGCTGGGCTGACCATGTCATCAAAAACTGCTGGTTCACGCCTTACATGCCCGATTTCAACTACAACAACGCCGAGGCGAGAAAGGCTGTAATAAACCACGCGCTCTGGCTCATCGAGAACTTCAACCTTGACGGCTTCCGCGCAGACGCTCTAAAGCACATCGACGATATTTTCGTAAAGGAGCTCAGGCAGGCGATAAAAGCAAAAATCGAAACGACTGTTGAGAACCACGACCTGCCAGACGAAGCCGAGATCTTCTACATGGTCGGAGAATCTCTGGGCGGTGAATGGCCGCGCTATCACACCCGCCCCGACATGGTCCAGGGTCAGGTCAACGAGCAGTTCTACTACAAAGCAAAAGACATAATCCTGCACGGCAGCAGCTACTCGTCTCTTGCATACGAGATCACCGAAGCTTGGGACAAAGCTTACCTCACCTCAAAACCTGCTCAGGGCGGCTCTGGCGGTTTCCCGGGCGCAGTAATGGGCAACTTCTTCGGCAACCACGATCAGGACAGGGCTCTGACCGAGTGCAACGGCAACTACACTCTGCTCAAACACGCGCAGACATTCCTTCTCACTTCCCCGATCAACATCCCGATGCTCTATCAGGGCGACGATATCGGCATGACAGGCAGGGCTGAGAACGGTTTCGACGGCGGAAGACGCGCAGTCATGAAGTTCACAGGGCTTTCAGGCAACGAACAGGCTGCTCTGGATCACGTCAAAAAGCTCGGTAAATTCAGAAAGTCACATCCTGCCTTGAGATACGGAAAACGTGAAAACTGCTCGAGTTCCGACAATGCTTGGGTCTACAAACTCACCTACGAAGGCAAAACCGTAATCGTCGGCATAAACAAAGGAGGCTCGGCATACAACGCGACATGCAGCGGAGTCAGCGGCTCGTTCACTTCCTACGACGGCTCGAACGTCAATGTTTCAAACGGCAGCGTAACAGTTCCGGCACAGGGAAGTTTAGTAATCGGAAACTAGTTTTGAGGAAAAAATGAGATCGAAAATTTTTGTAGCGCTCGATGTCGAGACCAAAGCGAAAGCCCTTGAAATAGTAGGTGATCTTAAAGGTTTAGGAGCGTGCTTCAAAATCGGCAAGCAGCTTTTCACTTCGACAGGCCCTGAACTTGTCCGCGAGATCGTCGGCATGGGCGAAGATGTTTTTTTAGACCTCAAATACCACGACATTCCGAACACCGTCGCAAAGGCAGGTGTTGCGGCGGCAGAGCTAGGAGTCAAGATATTCAACGTCCACGCTTCGGGCGGAAGAAAAATGATGGAAGCGGTCAGAGAAGAAATGAACAAGCTCAAAGACCCGCCTCTCGTGCTTGCCGTCACGATTCTGACAAGCCTCGGTGAAGAGGACATCCGCGAAGTCGGCTTTGACCGCACGATACCGGAGCAGATAGCGCGCCTTGCAAAACTGGCGAAGGATTCGGGAATGGACGGAGTTGTCGCAAGTCCGCTTGAAATCGAACTTATCAGGGAAACCTGCGGGCCTGATTTCAAGATCCTCACCCCAGGGATCCGCCCCGCTTTTGCCGCCGTCAACGACCAGAAGCGCATCGCGACTCCGGCGGAAGCTCTCCGCAAAGGTGCAGATTATCTCGTTATCGGCCGCCCGATCACCGCTGCGGAAGACCGCAGAGAGGCATTCCTCAAAATTTTGGAAGAGTGCAGAAACGCCTGAAACTGACTGCCGGAGGTAAAAAATGAAAACTTTTCTCTTCTCTGCTTTTATGCTTCTTTTATGTCTGACCGAAGTTTCGTGCGGCGGCGCTGAAAGCTACAAGACTCCGTTAGTCTATCCTTCCGATGTAGTGCAGAGCGAGTGCAGGCAGGAAGGAGATGCCGAAGAAAGCTATGATGTGTCGGTATCCGGCAAAGACATAATCGTCCGCCATCATAACATCCAGGCGCCGAAAAACACGACGATGGGGATAGTTGACCGCGAAGGCAACTATTCATACGAGAACAAGTACAACTACTTCTATCTTGAGGCCGGAGAACGCTTCATCTCGTTCCAGGAGGCTTTCCGCTACTCCTCTTCCGAAGAGACATGCTACTACGATCTGGCAACAAGAGTGACCCACATCAGCGGCGGGATATACGATTTTATGATCTTCAACGATAAAAACGAACTCGTCTACTCAAAAGAGGTGCGCATAAGATGAAAGAGAGCAAGATCATCGTGCTGAAATTCGGCGGTTCCTCGCTCAAAGACAACGACTGCATAAAAAAAGTCATCGACATAATCACAAGCCGCATAAACAGCGGTTACAAGACTGTCGTCGTTGTTTCGGCGAGGGGAAAAACAACGGAGTCTCTGCTCAAATCGGCGGCGGAATTCGCACCTGACGGAAATCCGCGTGAAGTCGACATGCTTCTCACAGCAGGAGAAAGAGCAAGTGCGGCGATAGTTGCAATGGCCCTGGCTTCAAAAGGATTTCCATCCATCTCGCTCACCGGTTCGCAGGCAGGGATAATCACCGACGACCACCACACTAACGCACGGATCATCGAGATCCGCCCGAGCCGTGTCCTGAATTCGCTTTCGGAAGGAAAGACCGTTGTCGTATGCGGGTTTCAGGGCGTCAGCTTCAAAAAGGAGATAACCACTTTGGGGCGCGGCGGCTCCGACACCACCGCAGTTGCCTTGGCTGCAGCTCTCGATGCGGAAAGATGCGAGATATTCAGTGATATCGACGGCGTTTACGATGCGGATCCGTCGATCCTTCCTTACGCTGAAAAACTCGACTCCCTGACCTACCCCGAAATGCAGGAACTTTCAGAGGCAGGGGCAAAAGTCCTTCACTCGAGGGCTGTCGAATTTGCAAAAGCGCACAACATCGCAATTTACTGCAAAAGCACTTTCGAGCCGGAAAATCCGGGAACTGTCATCCACGGTTTCGAAAACAGGGGAAAAATCAGGAAGACCGCCGTCGCCTACGAAAAAAACGTTCTGCTCTTCCACACTTACGAGCCTGAATCGGAGAATCTCTCCACAATAGCAAACGTCCTTTCCTTCTGCGATGAAAAAAATATCTCCGTAAAGCAGATCTCTTTCCACCGCGGCTACAAAAACAGCATGACAGGAAGTTTCATCATCTCGAAGAAGGAAAACTATTCCATAGATTCTTTTCTATCTGAGATAAAGGCGAAATTCAGCAGTTCAGTCGAAGTTTTCGACGGCCTTTCGACTGTCTCGATAATCGGAGACGGGATCACCGACAAACCCGACATCCTGCTTGAGATAACCTCGCTTTTCAGAAAAAACGACATCCGCATAGCGGGATTCCACACAAGTTCATTCAGGATAAGCCTTCTTGTGCAGACCGATCTTTTTGAAAAGGCACTTGCTCTTCTGCACAAATATTCAAAAGAAAGCGATTGATTCAATCAAGTTATAAAACCGTGATCACGTCATCACGGCAAGATCTCCGCCTCGACTGAATCAAGCATCAGGCAGGAGTTCCCGCTTTTGGGAACGATCTTGAAAACGTGGTTTCCTTTCGAAAAGCGGTGTCTCACCGGGAAGACCCGTCTTTCCTGGAACTGCGATCTTGTCTGGAAAGTTCCTGCATCCTCACCGTCAATAAAGAGTGTCGCGTCCGTTCCGCATTTGTCCGCGACATAAAAGAGATCGAATTCATACTCCCCTTCTTCGATTATCGGATGCGTGAAGTCATAGTAGCTTTTTTCGGTCAGCCCGTCGAACCGCATCGCGAAGACCGCTTCGTTCGAAGCAAAGACCGAAAGTTCCTTCACCGGATAGAATTTTTTGTCCTCCTCTTCGCTCATCGAGAAGTTCACGCCGTAATCAGGCTCTCCGGTCACAGGCAGACGTTTGTTCTCAAATTCGAAGACCATTTTGCCGCGTGTCGCCTCAAAAAGCGGTGTGACCGAAGTTTTATCCTCAAGTTTCGGGTAGTAGTCGATGAGATACGCGCCGTCGAACTGCCTTTTATCCATGAAATAGGCTGCAGCAAAGAAGTTTTCTTCGCCGAGATCGAGCAGGATCAGATTTCCCCGGTCATCATAAGGCGGCCTCTTCATCAGATTCAGAAAAACACTCCCGTAAGCCGCCGGGACGAACACCACGCTGTTTTCGATCCCTTCACGCTCTATCGCCCGCTCCACTTCCCTGTCGGTCGACCAGAAGGCATCGGAAAAACTGCTGAGAAAAGCGGGCATGATCGTTGTGGCAAGAAAAAGGAATATCGCCGTCGGAAGCGCTATAATAAACGGTCTGAGCCACTTGCCGGCCGATTCAGCCATCGAGAAGAACGCGAATCCGCTCGGAATGAGGAGAAGAGACGCCACTTCGGAAAAATATCTCGGCCCGAAAAGGTTCCCTGAAAGATAGAAAAAGAAGTATCCGACGAAAAATATCAAGAAAAATACTGACATTTCAAGACTTTTCCTGAACGAATAGAAAAACGACGCCATCAGGAACACGAAGATGAGCGGATGCCCCACCAGATTAAAGTTGAGCAGAGTGAGCCTTGCAAAAGAGACCCAGAACGCATACTGCGGAGTGAGCCCCTCGGCCGGCAGGAAGTCGCCTTCGGTATTGGGGCATCCCTTTCCGAAGCCCATTCTGTGGCAGAATTTATAAGGTTCGCGGATGAAAAAATAGACATCCTGCGGGAAAAGCATCGGATTTCCCGTATAGAACCAGTTGTAGAACATGAGCAGAAAGCCGATAAAAATGAACGGAAGCGTGAAGAAGACCGCACTTCTGAACTTCATTTTTCTCGAGAACATGAGGATAAGCACGCCGATATAGACAAAAAAGGCGTTCTGCGGACGGATAAAAAGCGTCCACGCACTCGCGAGTCCCGCCAGAATGAGGAAGGACTTTCTGTTTTCCGACACCATCACAAGATAGATAGTGAGCAGCGTGAGCATCAGGTTCAGCGGGTGGGTCATGTAGGAAGCACCCATAAAAAGGTAGAAAGAGCTGAAAAGAGCAAAGAACATAGCAAAAAACGAAGTACGCGCGTTGAATTGTCTGTCAGCTATTTTTCCCAGTAAAAACACGGCGATGCCATTGCAAAGCGGAGTGAAGAACTGCGATATCCCGAGCAGTTCAAACGGGGCGATAAGTATCGAGAATCCAGGAAGGAAAAGTGAGAAAAACCGCCCGTTTATATGAACGTTGAAAGTGTTCTGATAGTATTCGTAAAGTTCACTTTCGGGAAGATGGAACGTCCCGGTCTCGAGAAAAACGCGCGCCGTCCACAAAAAATGCGACGCATCGATGACATGCGGGATCGAATCAAAGACGAACACCGCGATGAGAGCCGGAAAAAGAAATCCGAGAAAAGGAAATATCAGATAGCGTTTTTCAACAATAAAATCAAAGACTTTCAGCGACCTGCCGCATGCGGGCCCTGCAAGAAGGAAAAAAACGGCCGCCGAAACGATAAAGATCATGTGGAAACGGGGATAGAAAGCGGTGAACACAGTCCAGAACTTTCCGCGCGTCCCCCAGAAAAAAAACATGAGGAGAAAGAGGAGTGCAGGAAAAACAGCAAGGATCTTCTTATTTTTCATTCCGCAAAAACACCTTTGATCTCAAACCCCATCTCTACTGCAGCTTTGACGACGCCGCTCTCAGCCATCTCCTTTTTCCGCCGTTCGATATCCTCCATCCGGCGGAGCTCGTTCTCGGTGAATATCGATGAGTTCCCGCCCTTTTCAAAGCTGACAGAAAGCTTCTTGCGCCCTTTTGTAAAGCTGTCGAACAATGATGTCAGACGCTTTGAGAACTCATCTCCGTTATCTGAATCGAGAGTCGTATTTATCGTGACCGAGACACTTGCAGCGTCCTCGCGGTAAGGCAGGCTCATCAGTCTGCCGTATAAAAACATATCGCTTTTTTTGAAAGTTCCGGCGAAATCGCGCCAAAGACCGTCTTCAGAACCGTTTTCGGAAGTTTCGGCCGCGGCTTTCTCGTTTTTTTCAGGCATTTCAGCCGGTTTTTGAGGGATCTCAGGCTGTTTCGGGGCGGTTTTCACAGGTCCATCAGTTTTTTTTTCAGCAACCTGCCCGTTCTGGGGCAGCGCCGTGACCGCCGATGAGATATTTTTCGCAAAAGATTTGAAATCGCTCATCGTCGGGAAGGAACACGCCGTGATGACCGCGACTTCAAAAAGCATGAGATCGAAATCGGAACTTTTTATCCCTTCGTATTCACCGTTCCAGAAGCGGAAAAGCCGCGTCCAGTCAGGTGTCGAAGCAAGCTGAGAGCACTCTTCCATCCATTTTATCTCTTCAGCCGGGGCTTCGATGAAGCTGCCGTCCCCGAGCTCGCTGAAAAGAAGTATCCCGTGCAGCAGCGAAAGGATGTCGCGCGCCGCCTTTTTTATCGATTTTCCGCTTTTGTAGATCTCTCTCGCAAAAGTTACGGCCGCCGTCGGATCGTGCTTCGCGATAGATTCGATTATCCCGCGGAGCTGCTCTTTGTCGGAGGCGCCGAGACTCATCGCGATCTCTTTTTCGGTCACCTTTCCGCCGCCGAAAGTGACGAGCTGCTCAAGGATAGTCTGGCTGTCGCGCATGCTCCCCTCGCCTTCGCGGGCGATATCGTAGAGCGCATCCTTCTCATATTCGCGATGCTCGGCGTCCAGGATCTTTGCAAGCTGATTGACCACATCGTCCACCGAAAGACGCTTGAGATCGTATCTCTGGCAGCGGCTGAGAACAGTAGTCGGGATCTTCTGCGGATCTGTCGTCGCAAGGATGAAGACACTGTGCGCCGGCGGCTCTTCAAGCGTCTTGAGAAGCGCGTTGAAAGCCGATTTGCTCAGCATGTGGACTTCGTCGATGATATAGACTTTGAATTTCGATTTTATCGGTGAATAGGAAATATTCTCCTTGATGTCGCGGACATCGTCGACAGAGTTGTTCGAAGCTCCGTCGATCTCGACGACGTCGGGACTCTTTCCTTCAGAGATCTCCATGCAGCACTCGCACTTGTTGCACGGCTCCCCGTCAGGCTGAAGATCGGTGCAGTTGAGAGCCTTTACCAGGATCCTCGCCAGAGTCGTCTTGCCAGTCCCTCGGATACCGGTGAAAAGGTAGACAGGCGCTGTTCTTTTATTAAGGATCGCGTATTTTAAAGTCGAAGTGACATGATCCTGTCCGACGACCTCGTCGAAACGCTGCGGACGCCACTTCCTTGCAACAACCTGATAAGCCATATTCACCTCCCAAAAGCGCAGAATTATACAGATTAAAAAAAAGAATGCAAACCTCTCGGGCGCACAGAATATCTTATCGTAATATCGTAATCACGTGATTACGTAATAACGACGGCGCGCAACGGAATAACAATAGCGGTGAAAAAAACCAGCTTAAGCCAGGAATTCCTTTTCGATCACGTTTATAGCTTTTATCTTCTGCTCAGCGCTCGCATGCTGGTAGATCTCGTGCACCATGGCCGACCTGTGACCGACAAGTTCCATCACGACATTCATCGGAATACCGTTCGCCGCGCATAGCGAGACAAAACTGTGTCTGAAACTGTGGAATCCGTAGACTGTGCTTTTTCTTGTAACACCGTCTCTCACTATCATCGTCTCGATCCCCGCTTTCTGAAAAAACGCCTGGACCGTCAGCGAGAGCGATGCCGGGTTCGTCATATATTTTTCCGCCATCACGGGCAGGACATAGATCTCATCCTTTTGCAAGAGCGCCTTCAGGCGCAGAAGTTCGCTCCTGAGCCCACCCAGAAGCGGGATCTCCACATTTTTTCTGAGTTTTTTCGTTTTGTTCGGAAGCCTCGAAATGACGGAGTTCTCAAAATCGATCTCGTCCCACTTCAAAGTCGCCGCATCTCCGAGCCTGAGCCCGGTATAAAGCCCGATCATGCAGAGAGTGCGCATCTCGCCCTCCGCGATCCTGAAAATCGCATCGATCTGGCTTTTCGAGAAAGGACGTTTCGAAATATGCCCCTCCGTCATCTTGTCGACCTGATGCCACACGTTTTTCCGAAGTCCGGCCTCTTCGGCCAAAGCGGAAAAAATCGTTCTGAATTTCGTGATCCTTTCGTTGTAGGTCCGCTCCGTGATCCCCTTCTCCCACTCAGAATAGAGATACTTTTCGGCCATAGCCCGCGTTATATCGCTCAGATACTTCGCCTCAGGATAGTTTTTGCGGATGAACTCAGTGAATTTCTCCCACAGACTCTGATAGACAACGTAACTCCTCTTCGAAATGCTCCGTTTCCGCGGTTTTTTGCTGAAAAGTCCGAATGTCTCCTCAAGCGTGACATTCTTCACGATGATACTGTTTAATTCCTCGATCGAACGTTTCAGCGCCTCATCTCTCTCTTCAGGTGACATCAATCCCAACATCTTGATCGCTTTTTCGAGATAGAAGTAATAATTCAGATTCAATTTCAGTTCCATGCACCTTTCTTCAGCTCTTTTGGCAGCGTCTTTCAGATTACTCATCCTCGTAGATTCAACGATACGTTTTCCATTTAGCATAATTTGGAAATAGTAATTCCTGCTGCCGGTTTTCTTGAACAACCGTACCACGTTTTCATTCTCCTTCTGATTCAAATTCAAGTATGTCATTGCACCAAATCTTACACCACAAAAGAAATTATCTCCCTATTCTAATGGACAAAAGAACAAAAATCAAAATATTTTTAGCAGATTGTTCCAAAAAAAAATTTTTTTCGATACTGTTGGCAATACAGGAACTTGTGTGGTCACGATCGGAGCAAACGAGGTATGCGATGACGGAGCCAACAACGGCCACTACAAATCCTCAGGCACGACGTCTTACTGCAAAAATGACTGTTCCGGCAGGATCGCAGGCGGCACTGAATATTTCTGTGGTGACAAAATCGTTCAGCTCAAACAGGGTGATGACAGATGCTATGACTCGCAGTGCAAGTATGCAATCCCGGCAAATTATCCTGGTGCGATAATCACCGATCTCACTGCATCGGAGCAGTGCGACAGCGCCGATGTCAGCACGGATCATTTGTGTGACATCTACATGGAACTGAATGGCAAATCAATTGCTCCCGCTAAGTCTGGAAGCAGATATTACAACAGCGGTTCAATCAGCTGCAACGCCTGCAAGATCTCTACATCAGATAACCCGTGCGGCTACTGCGGCGACGGTGTTTATCAGAGCGGTAAAGAAACCTGCGAGAATACTGCGGCAGGCATTCAATACGGAGCAGCATCAACCGATGTTTTTGATCAAAAAGATTTTACCTATTCCAGCACATCATCGGGAAATTGGACTGTCAAAATCAGCGGTATTTACAAAATACAGATCGAAGGCGGTAAAGGAGGTCAAGGCGGTAATGGCAGAGCAGGAGAGTACTCTGACCAGGAGACTGGTTCTGTCGGAAGCAGTGGATCTGTTGTAGCACGTCAGTATTTCCTACAATCCGGAACTATTCTTTCATTTACAGCCGGCACAAATGGAAATACCGGAACTGGTGGCGGATCAGGAAGAAGTGGTGCTACACCTGGCGGGAGCGGCGGAAGTCTGAACGGTCAAACAGGCAATGGCGGTTCCGATGGGGAAGAACATAGCATCTGCGGCGATGCCGGTGGCGGCGGTGCCGGCGGCGGCGGTGGTGGTGCTGCTTACTTAAAAATAGGTTCCGATCTTATTTTGACTGCAAACGGCGGTGCTGGCGGTCAAGGCGGAAAAGGCGGCGGTGGAAAAGGTGGACTATTTTGTGCGGGTGGAAACCAACACGATGGCGGATCAGGCGGTTCCGGCGGAACAGGTGGTGTTTATGACAGCAGTCATTCCAATTGGGCAAGTACTTCATCGGGAACCGGATGGAAATATGATGGGACTGCATCTTCGGATTCGGCATCCGGTAGTTCCAAGTTCACAGTTAAACTGGTAAAATACGCACCGTGCAAAAGCGACTGCACATTTGAGACAAACGCTTCTAATTTTATCAATATCAAAAAGAGGACTGTAAACTGCACTGGATTACCAGCAAATGCTGAGTGGAATACGGCCTCGAGCATAACTCAGAACTTTGGTTCAACATGGACACCTCAAGAAACTGGTACTCACAACGAAACTCCAAGCACGACTGAGTGCAGATACAAATGCAAGAGCGGCTACAATTGGAATGGTTCAGCCTGCGTCAACACGAGAGTCGTTGACTGTCCGCTTGCAGGAAGACCTACCGAAAATCCTGAAGACGGAAACTGGGAATGGAACACCGTTGCCGAAATCACGCAGAATTGGGACGGCTCGGGCTGGACTCCGGCGGACACGGTTTCATACAGCGATACGCCGACCACAAGTGAATGCCGCTTCAGATGTAAAGAAGGCTTCACCTATCAGCAGAATGACTATACTTATACGCAGAACGGCACGACTACTACGGTCGAAGGCAACCACTGCAAGAACGAGAGGATCGTAAACTGCACAGGCCTGCCTGCTCATGCTACATGGTGGGGTGAAACAGAGAAACACGGAACTCCGGCTGAACATACGATAACGCAGCACTGGACTCAGGCAAACGGCTGGCAGAATACGACAACCGGAAGCTACAGTGCAAGCAATGTTGCCGGCGAATGCCGTTTCCACTGCAACAAAAACTACACATGGAGCAACGGACAGTGCGTTGCAAATAAGAGAACAACTGTTGCCTGCGGCACAAAACCGGGCAACACCGACTGGAACGACAGCGGCAAAAACGGCAAATTCGAGCAGACTTGGAGTGATACCGGTTTGGGCAGCGAAACCTGCAATGCTGCTCAGTGGGCTAATAACGACTGCTGGTTCCCGAGAAGCAAGAGTGCGACCTACCAGCCGACGACTGCGGCAGAATGCGGATACAAGTGCTCTGCTGATTTCCACACCGAAAACAGCGGCGCGACCTGCATCTCTGACTACATGGATCCGAATGATCCTTCGTCGGAATGTAATGCCGGCGGTACAGACAGATGCAAATGCGAATATCTGCCTACCGGCGGAATTGCAAACACGGCAACAAGGATCGCACGTCATTGGGATGGCACTAAATGGTTGCCGGTAAACAGCTATGCCAACAACTACAGTACTACGCCGAGAACTGATATCTGTGCTTACCAGTGCTGGGCAGATGCTACACACCACTTTGAGTGGAACGGTTCGGCTTGTGTCGGACAGGATACCACGGAAACCTGCACCGGTCTTCCGGAGCATGCAACATGGTGGGCAAAAACTGAGCATCACGGAAATCCTGATGCGCATACAATAACGCAGACATGGACAAATGTAAGCGGCACTTGGAAGTGGATGCCTGTTAAAGAGGGCGCATACAGCGCAAGCAACCCGAATAAGCCTAACGAGTGCTGGTTCCACTGCAACAAGAACTACACTTGGAGCAACGGACAGTGCGTTGCAAATAAGCGGACGACAGTTGCCTGCGGATACGGCAAACCTGCTCATTCGACCTGGAACGACGGCGGCAAGAACGGCAAATTCGAGCAGACTTGGAATGAACTTGCTTCCGCTGATTGCAATGCTTCTCAGTGGGCGGCTGATAACTGCTGGTTCCCGAGAAGCAAGAACTCGAACCACAATGCGACAGCAGGCGAGTGTATCTATAAGTGCAACACAAACTACACGTGGAACAACAGTCAGTCCAGTTCGGCTTGTAATGCAAATACGAATACCTACACATGCACAGGCAAAACCGACGGCACTGAATGGAACAGCGTATCTTCATACACGCAGACTTGGGATGAAGATCATGCCGGCTGCAATCCTTCTGTAACTGATCCTGCTGACACGAACAGCTGCTGGTATCCTCAAGCAACAAGTGCAACTTACAACACGACTGCAAGCACGACTGAGTGCCGTTACAAATGTGATTCGACACACACTCGTTACAACAATGCTTGCGTCAACTCAAGGAGCGGTCAGTCCTGCACTGGCAATCCGGCAAACACACGCTGGTCATCGAACAACTCTACGAGCAAGACCATAACGCAGACCTGGACTCCGGCAAACGGCTGGCAGCCGTCACTGACAGGAACCCACAATACTGCTACGGATGCAAACCAGTGCTACTTCCAGTGCGAAGGTGAAACTTTAGCTACACCTCACTATGACTGGAACGGCACGAGTTGTGATGCGCACCAGTTGAAAGACCGGAACTGCACAGGTCTGCCTGCTCACAACTCAGCCTTCTGGCAGCCAAAGATCACGCAGACTTGGAACGGCTCAACTTTTGCGCCGACGCTGTCAGCAACTTACAGCGCATCTCAGGTTCTTAACGAATGTCATTTCAAGTGTATCAACGGTTATGGCCCAAATACTGCTCAAACAGACTGTCAGTATTGTAACGACGGTGCTATAAATGGATCGGAAACCTGCGACGGATCAAACTTTACGCACTCGTACACTCTTTGTCTTAAAGGCAGTGTAACTCGTGGAAGCAGTAACAGTTGTGATGGTGGTTGCAGTTCAGATTATAAGCCGTATATCTGGACAGAATGCTCAAGAAATTCTTGTGCTACCACGGGCACAAACGCTTGCAAAGAAACATGGTCTTGCACAACAAAGACATCGTGTAACGACAATTCACCAAGTCAGGCTTGCCATACAGGTGTTTAATTCTCAAGGTTAATATATGACCCAGCTTGCTTTATTGGCATATTTTGCTCTCTTTTTGATTCTGCTCAAAACTTGTTCGATTAAACTCTCTAGGATTTGGTTTTTTCCGCTTTTTGCAATTTATGTCGGTTTAATATTGGCAACATTGTTAGCTATATTCTTGAACGGAGCAGATTCATCACTATCAGAGAATGATGCTTTTTTAAGCATTATGGTTGATGCTCTGAATCCTCTGAACGGCAGAGGAAAAGTGATGTACGGTGGATATTTCGGTCTGATTGTCGGATATTTGATTCTGAATTTTGTCACAAGACGAAAATCATTACCGCTATTCCTAGATATTTCGGTAATCTGCACATCGCTTTTGTTCGCTATCTGGCGAATCAATTGTTTTTTGAGCGGCTGCTGTTTCGGAATGCCGACCAAAATTCTGGGAATTTCGTTTCCAAACAGTTCACATGCTTTTCGTTATTTAGAAGGAACTGATTTAGTTGTCGGCAAGTCAACAGTTCCTCTTCTTCCGACACAACTTATTTCCTGTGCAGGTGATTTTGCCATCTTCCTGTTTTTATTGATCCTTTTCTTGAAAAGGAAAACCACGTATCCCTATTTTTATTTATTCGCACACGCTCTTTTATACGGCATCGGCAGATTTACGATCGAATTTTTCAGGATCGATCCGCGTGAATTCTGGGGGCTGCTTTCGATGTCGCAGTGGATCTCTCTCGTTTTGATTGCGGCAGCTCTGGTTTTCTTTATCAAAAACAGAAAGGAAATCGCGGAATCGTTCAGAAATCCGGCAACCAATCGTAGAGACGTTTCATGAAACGTCTCAGGATCTCAATAAATTCCAGATATTTTCTTACGATTTCCTACATTTTTATGCTGATTTACAAGATTCTTCTTGCAGGTCAGTATTTATGTTTTGTGTCGAACCATCATCCGATCCTGTTTTTTCCGCCGTTTTCAGTGATTTTGTCGGCAGCAGATTTTATTTTTCTTTTCATATTTTTCAGAATCTGCGATTTCTTTAGTAAATCCAAATTGTTGAATTGGTTTTACTCACTTCTTTTCTTATCATCGGTAATTTTCTTTTTTTATGATGTCGCCCTTTTTCAATATTTCAGGGCATTCAACAACTACGGTCTGACAAAATTTCTGGCTTACAGTTCCGGTGAAATATCAAGATATGTTGTTTATTCGATGAACGTATTTTTTGTCGGAATCATTTTATCTTATTTTATTGCGCTTGCATTGATGCTGATTTCTGCAATAAAAAAGAACCCTTGCCTTATCAAACCTTTTTCCGACCGCGTTGTTCATATTCTTTTGTCTGTGAATATCGTTTTCTGCATTGTGACAGCGTTTCTGCCGTTTGAAGAAACAGTCGGGCTCGAAAAAAGCCCGCTTTTTGAATATTTCTCAACACATGTTTTGAGTTCTTATTATCTTGACGTGAACAAAGAAGTTGAGCCGGCTGAATATCCCGGAATTAGTACAGAAAAAGAAAATTTTCCTAAAGTTGATTTCGATTTCAGCGCAACAAAAGGAAAAAATGTGATTGTTGTCATTATTGAAAGCACCGCTTTTGAAAAAACACCGCTCGGCGGCGACAGCAGAAGCAATCTTTTGTTTTTGACAGATTTGTCAAAGAAATCAATAAGTTTTATTTCGCACAGAACGGTTTTCCCAGCGACCACAAGATCAATCCTTGCGCTTTTCTGCTCGAATAATCCGGGAACAGATTATGAGTCAGTTACAAGAATCACAGATTCATTCGACTGCGTTTCGATTTTCGATGTTTTTGAAAAAAACGGATATGTTGCTTCCTTCTTTTCGCCCGTTCTCCTTGATTTCGACAGTTTCGAAAATTTGAAAGCGATTAAGAGGCTTGATCATGTTTTCGAGCCTTCAAAAGTGATTGAAAGCGGTACTTTCAAGAGACAGTTCGGCACTGAGACAGCGATTGAGGAAGAAATAGTTCAGGACGATTTTTTCAACTACATTCAAACTGTAAAGTCTAGGAAAAAACCCTTTTTTGCCTTATATTTTCCGTATTGGACTCACGCTCCTTACGAAGTTCCGTTCGAGGATACTTCAAAACTTGGTCATCTGGAGCGTTATTACAAGTCTCAGGAATACATGAATGTGAAAATGGAAGAGTTTTTGGATAAACTCGAAGAAGAAAATATCCTTGAAAATTCAATAGTTGTGTTCACAAGCGATCATGGAGAAGGATTCGGACGAAAAGTAGGGAACTTCATCCATCCGAACTATCTCTGGGATGAAAATCTCCATGTTCCCTTCCTGATCTACGCGAAAGGGATCACGGACGCACAGCCGCAAACGATCACGAATCCGACGACTGTTCTCGATGTTGCGCCGACACTCGCCAAGTTGGCAGGGATCGAGCCTGAAAAATCGTGGATCGGCAATAATATGTTTGACGGAATCACGAAGCCTGTTTTCATCTACACCAGAGCGATGAATCTCCACAGCGGAATTCTTGACGGGAACCGCAAATTCTTCTTCAACCACGTCACAGGCAAAAATTATTATTTCGACCTCAGAAACGACCCGCTTGAGGAACACAATCTTGTTGATACTCTTGACAAGGAAAGGTTGGAAAATCTAATAAAATTCATAAATTACAAAAATTTTGAAATCAACCGTGCTGTGAAAACATCTCATTGATTTCCTCCCCCCGCAATTCCCAAAAAATCTAATTTGTAACATAAGACCGGTTACAGCAGCGGCGTCATGTAAAGCGGAAGATACAGTATCCCGTCCTTTTCCTGAAGGTCTGCCGTGTGCAGCACATACTGTGTCGAAAGCTGCTCCGCATATTTAGCGGCGAATTTTCCGAGCGAGGAAGTCGTGTATCTCGTGGTCGATTTGACTTCTATCGGAGAGATGTTGTGGCGGTTCGTGAGATCGGGTTTCTGCACGAGGAAATCGATCTCCATGCGGTCTGACGCATCTGTTTTTGAATATGACGAATAGAAATAAAGTTTGTGTCCTGCAGCGCAGAGCATCTGGGCGACTATATTTTCAACGAGCATCCCCTTGTTTATCTCGAGTTTGTCGAGCAGAAGGCGGTTGTAGAGCTTTTCTTTTGCGATTATCTGTTCGTCGAAAGTGTGGGAGATCAGAAGTCCTGTGTCGGCCATGTAGCACTTCAGCGAAGTGTTGTCGGCACGCATTTTCAGCCCGACTGTCGGTTCTGTCACTGCATAGCAGATGTTCACGATCTTTGCATCGGAGAGCCAGAAAAACGAGCTTTCGTAGCTGCGGTAACGAGCGCTTTCCGACAGATCAGCCAGCTTGAAACGCTTTTCGTGGCGTTGAAGTTCAGCGGGAATCAAGTCGAAAATGTTTTTGACTTTGCTTTCGTAACCTACGGCGTATTTCTCTATGTCGGCGCGATATAAGGCGAGGATCTCGCGTTTTGCGGCATCAGTCTCGTCAAAATCCCTGTTTTCACGGAAGGCAAGGACGGCCTGCGGCATCCCTCCGACGATCATATACTGGCGGAAAAGATCCATTGTTCTGCGGTGCACCGGGCCGAGCGGCAGTTTGTGTTCATAACAGTGCCTGATGAACGGCATCGCCGTTTCGTCGCCAAGCGCCCAGAGGAATTCCTCAAAATCCATCGGATACATCGGGATCCTGTGTTCTTCTGAAGGAATGACGATGTCCTTGACATTCCGGTTTATGCTGACGAGCGAGCCCGTTTCGATATAGTCGTAACGTCTGTCTGCGACAAGGTATTTGATCGCCGCCCTCGCCCTGGGATAGAGCTGCACTTCGTCAAAAATTATGAGTGAATCCCGTTCGTAAAGCTTGACGCCGTAATAAGTCGAAATCTGCATGAAAAACATGTCAAGGTCATGAAGATAATTGTCGAAAATCTCGAACAATTGTTTGTCAGCGTGGTTGAAATCAACGAGAATATAGGATCTATATTCGTTTTCAGCAAACTGCTGCACGATGTAACTTTTGCCGATACGCCTTGCCCCGTCGATCATTATTGCCGTTTTTCCTTGCCGTTTGAGTTTCCAATCAAGCAACTCATTGTAAATCTTACGTTTCATAACTGCCTCCGCACGATTCCAAGCGATAAAACGAGCTGATTTTGCACGATTCCAAGGTTTTGTCAAGCAATATTTTGCACAATTCCAAGACATAATCTGGTGAATATTTCACAAAAGTATTTATATCCTGTAGCCGTTTGCCGCTCTAACTAGTGTAAAAACTAGTGTAAAAACTGGTGCAAAACAGTTGCCGCAATTGTTTAATATGATATACACAAATTGACTTTTTTTGATTCAAAAGCCGTTTTTTGTCCCTGATTCTGGCCGGAAATCGTTTCTTTTGAGGTATATAAGATAAATAAAACAAAAACAAAATTGTATGTTTTTCAAAAATATTGATGGCAATACAACATGCGTGATTACTCTCGGAGCAAATGAGGTATGCGATGACGGAGCCAACAACGGACACTACAAATCCTCAGGCGCACCGTCATACTGTAATTCGACATGTTCCGGCTTGATCCAAGGCGGCACTGAATACTTCTGCGGAGACAATGTCGTTCAGCATCTGCCACAGGACGGCTGCTATGACACAAGTTGTAAAACTGTAACTGAGGGTAATTACACTGACGCGATAATCACAGATTTCACTGCATCGGAGGAGTGCGACAGTTCGAATAACAATAACACGAAGCATTTGTGCGACATCTACCTGCAGAAGAACGGACTTCCGACTTTCTCATCTTATTACGGCACAGGTACGATCGAATGCAACAGCTGCAAGATCTCGACATCAGATACAGATAACCCGTGCGGCTACTGCGGCGACGGTGTTTACCAGAGCGGCAATGAAACCTGCGAAAACACCTCGGATGGAATCGCATTCTCCGGCGGGCCATTCAACAACAAATCTTTTACCACCAAGACTTTCAATACCGGAAGCGGCAGTTACACCGTGCCGATCAGCGGTATTTATGAGATCAAGGTCTACGGCGCTAAAGGCGGAAGAGGTGCGGACGGTGAAGACAGTAACTATTGTTCCGGCGGCGATGGCAAAAATGGTGCTCCCGGCGGAGTCGTTTCTGCACAGTTCTTCATCAAGAAAGGTCAAACCTTGACGATATACGGAGGCTCGAGCGGCGGTAACGGTTCTGTAAGGCCCGGCGGTTCCGGCGGCTCATCTGACGGTCAAAGTGGATCCTACGGAGAGTCTAATTCCTGGGACGGCGGCGGCGGCGGCGGCGGCGGCGGTTCGTCATCTGTAAAAATAGGTTCAACGACTTTAGTCTCAGCCTACGGCGGCGGTGGCGGCGGCGGCGGAGAAGCCGGCGGTTCCACAATATTCTGCTCCAGCGGTTATGACGGAGGTTCTCCAAACGGTTCAACTGGCGGTGCAGGAAGCGGAAGCAATGCAAGTAAAGGCGGCGACGGCGGTAAAGGCGGAAACGGCGGCGGCTCGAATTCCTATTATTCGACTACGACCGGATCAAGTTACAGGTATTACGGCAGTTATTCGGCCAGCGGAACGAATGATGGTGCCGGCAAAATCGAGATCAGACTGATAAAATATGCACCGTGCAAACTTGACACCTGCACATTTGATGAAACGAATCTGATCGATATCGGAAAAGTCAGATCGAAATGCACCGGTCTCGCAGAACACGCACACTGGAACGGAACAGGCGAAATAGAGCAGACCTGGAACGCTTCACAATCAAAATGGCTGCCTTCTGCAGAAGGCGGTTGGGGCTCAAGCACATCAGCCTGCTACTTCCAGTGCGACAGCGGCTACGAATGGAGCGATTACTACGGCACATGGCGCTGTATCAATATAAAGACGAATGTCGCATGTCCGATGCTCCCCGCAAACGCTGAATACAACACTGTCGACCATGTCACGCAGACATACAACGGTTCAGCCTGGACACCTTCTGCTGACAGCATTAGTTACAGCGAGACGCCGACCACAAGTGAATGCCGCTTCAAATGCCAGGCGGGTTACACCTGGGACGGTGGTCAGTGCCGCAACACAAGAACGGTATCGTGCCCGGCTCTTCCTACAGGAGCAGTCTACAACACAGCTTCGAGCATTACGCAGAACTGGACTCCGGAAAACGGCTGGCAACCGGCGAACACGCTGACTTACAACACTGCGGCAAGTTCGGCATACTGCCGGTACAAATGCAACACGAACTACACTTGGAGCAGTTCTGAGCAAAAATGCAAAGCCGATTCACATTCGGCTGACTGCACAGGTCTGATCGAAAACGCGGTTTGGAACACAGTTTCGAGCATAACCCAGACATGGAACGGCTCTGAATGGAGGCCGTCACCGGTGGGACACTACAACACGTCTGCAAGCCAGACAGAGTGCAGATATAAATGCAAAAGCGGTTTCCACACTGAAAACAGCGGTGAGACATGTGTTTCCAACGAAAGAGATGTAAACTGTGCAAGTCTGCCGTCGCATGCTCACTGGTCATCCGGCGGCACCGGAACCAAGACCATACACCAGACCTGGGGCAGCTCGTGGTCTCCGTCCACCAGTGTAAGCAACAACTCGAGCACAGATGCAAATCAGTGCTACTTCCAGTGCAACACGAATTATGAATGGAACGGATCTTCCTGCGTTGCCAAGACTCAGCCTGCAAACTGCACAGGTCTGCCCGAAAACGCAGTTTGGAACACAGCTTCGAGCATAACCCAGACGTGGAATGAAAACGGCTCAGGTTGCGACGGCACAAACTGCTGGTATCCGACAACAGCCGGAAGCTACAGCACGACTGCAAGCACGACTGAATGTAAATTTAGATGCAAAGCCGGATATGTTTGGCTTGATTCTCAGTGCAAGCAGGCTGTATTTAACTGGGGTTTTGAATCCTCTGATTTCCCGACAAATGGTTGGATATCTCAGCAAAGCAACACTTCTTGGGTGCGTGTTAACGGCAGCAGTTCTATTCCTGGTAGATCCAGCAATTTGCCGGCTGCAAAAGAAGGCAGTTACGCAATGTGTTCCAACATTCAAGGTCAAACATCAGCAAAAGCAGATCTTCTTGTGAACATTACTGTTCCTGCGGGTTTTGATAATGCTGTATTCCGTTTCAGCTATGTCGGAACTTCTGAAGAAAGTTATGATATTTTCCAGGTTTTCCTTGATCCTACAAGCACAGAAATATCTACCCGCTACAGCAATTGTGCAAAGTCAGGGAGTGAAAAAGTCTGCACGGACGGTGCTGATCATAGTTCATGGACTCAGGCGGAAATGAAAATCCCCGCAGGAGCGCACACAATCCTGTTTAAGTACAATACGGATAGCAGCAACAATTACGATGCTGACAGGTACTGCATTGATAATCTGGAACTCAGACTTGATGACGGCTACAGGTGGAGTTTTGAAAACGATAGTTATACTACCTCAGGATTTATCACCAGCATCTCAAACAGTAATAGCAGTTATCCTTGGCAGAAGCTGACAACATTGGGAGCAGTTGATGGAAACTATGCGATGTGTTCTACCAATTACAATGTTCATTCGACGGATACTTCAATGACTATAACTGTGAATCTTCCTTCTACAGGAAAGATTTCTTTCAAGTACAAAGGAACCTCTGAGGCCAATGGATCAGGTGATTGGGATATCTTCAGATTCTATCTTGACGGAACTGAAAAAATAAGCAACCAGAGTATGCCTGTGCTGGTATCGGGAACAAACAAGAGCGGATGGCCGGAATGGACCGATTATCAGACCCCGTCTTTGAGTGCGGGTACGCACACATTGAAATTTCAATACAAAAAAGACGGTTCCACACATCAGCCGACAGACCGGTATTGTATTGACTTAATGGAATTTACAGAGAATTAAATTTATTGCGCGGCACCCTCGCCCGCAAGGATCGAGTAAATCAACCATTTTTCAACATGCTTGATTTATTGGATAAATTTTTCACACCAGTCTTACACCATCAGTTGCACTGATTTTTACACTATTACTTGTGCTTTTAACGGTACTTAATATTGATTTTATTAAGAAACATAAATACAATAATGTTTTTCGCATACAGCTTTAAATAATAAAAACAAATGGTTGGCAAATTTCTCAAGCAACAAAAAAACGGTGTAAAAAGCAGTGTAAAATTTGTTTTTCAACAGAAAAAATACATCAAAACCCAATTGACGGAGACATAACTGAATTTTATAAGTTCCTAATGTTCAAAAAAGGAAAGCACTGTTTTTTTAAAGGTCAAAACAGCACAAAAAAATGCTTGTTGAGCATGTTGCGCGAAAGGGCATGACATCATATTTCCCTGAAATCGTAAGGGCGTTTTATAAAAAAAGGCGGCGCGCCGGATGACGCGCCGTGTTGGAAATTACAAATCAGAAGGGTTACCGGTTGTATTCTGCCTGGATTTCTGCAGCAGTCAGAGCACTTCCGATGATTATGACATCGTCAAGGGTGCCTTTGAAATTACCAAAAGCTCCGCCGCCTATCTGATTGCTTGGGAATACCCATTGTTTATCGGCCTGTAAACCAGTTTTAACAAGGGTTCCGTCAAGATAGATCTTCGGAATCTTGTTTTCAAAAACGACGGCAACATGATGCCAGCCGGAAATATTTCCGGAATATACAGCAAGAGGCGGCATATAACTTGCCGCATGAGTTCCTACAACAATTCCGTTTTTCCCTACTGAAACTCCTGCACCGGCTCCACCATCGTAATGATGGGGATCTGCACCAGTACCGCGAACAGCACCGAAGATAAACTTGTTGTCTGAGTATCCCGCCACATCTGTTCCACTGTTTGTCTGTGAATAGTTCACACGTGTGTCTTCTGTCGGATTTACCCAAGCCATCATCGTGAAGTTGTTGTGATAATCACTTTCATACTCTAAACTGCTTGTCGATGTAATGTAACCTCCTCCGTTGAAGGTATATGCTTTTCCGTGTTTGCCCGATGAAGTCCACGAACCGCCGGTTACCGCAGGAGTTCCGCCCAAAGTTCCGCTGTTTACTGTTGCCGAAGCAGTACCGCCTTCATCCAGTTTGAGGTAAACGGGAACTTCTAAATTCATTTGATTTATTGACAAATCATCAATACAGTAAATATCAGGATCCTTGTCGACAGAATAATCTTTGTGATGATTGAATACGATAGTGTTCGTACCTTGCGCAAGATCCAAGGATACATATCCCCAATCGCTTGAATATTGGTCCACCACATCGAGCACTGAGCTTCCGCCTAGTGTCACGGTAAGATAATCGTAGTGGGTAGGTTCTCCTTTTCCTTTCAGATAGAAAGAGATTGATCCGGCTCTTGGCATATTCACGGTTAAGGTCATTTGGGAATCTGAACTGCTTATGTGATGGTTGCCCGAACACATTGCGTAACTGCCTGTCTTGCCACTCAAACTGGTTGATCTTGCCCAAGGATAACTGCCAGAAGTGCTTATTGTAACAAGCCCGGAAGGATAGTCGGCAGAGTTGTTTTCAAAACTCCACGATGTCTTTACACATGAATTATTGTATAGAGCATACCCGCTGTCGCAATGGAAGTGACATTCGCCTGAAACGGCAGTCAGACTGAAGGTTGCTGTCGAGGAAGGCATCCACTGCCATGTTGTGCTGTTCACTTTAGTCCAAGTCTGCGTGATCTTTGGTGGCTGCCACAAAGTCGAATTTGCAGGATTTCCGGTGCAGGATTTGTCAGGAATTTGTTTTGGTTTGCATTTTTTGCTGTCACTCGGGTCATCAACGAAATGTCCGTTGGTATCGTCGTCAGGACATCTGTAGACACATTCGCCGGCAGTTGTGCTTCTGCTTGATGAATGGCTTGCAGGAGTCCATGAAGATGTCGAGAAATTCCATGTCTGCGTGAATTTGCCGTTTTTGCCGTCGTCGTTCCAGACTGAATAATCTGTTTTCGCATCGCAGTTTACTTCTGTTCTTGTGTTAGGAATACAAGTCGTGCCGCTGCCTTCGGTGTGGGAATCTGCGGAACAGCATGTTACGCCTCCGTTTTCAGAGTGGTAACCGTGTTCCGTATCACACTTGTAACCGCATTCCTGAGTGCTGTTCGGGCTGTAAACAGCTGCTTTGCTTGCAGGATTCCAAGCCGAACCGTTCCATATCTGTTCGAACTTACCCGATCCCTGGTAGCCGCCGCCGTCGTTCCAGACTGTATTCGCCGGTTTCGAGCCGCAAGTTCCCGCCTGATGATTAGCATCGCACTTCTTGGTCGAGTTGTTCCAAGTGTAGTTCGTGTTACACTTGAACTTGCATATTCCGGCAGTTGTACCGTGAGTTGAAGTATAGCTTGCAGGTGCCCATGCCGAGCCGTTCCATGTCTGCGTGAATGTTCCCGCCACATTGTTGTGGTTGTAGCCGCTGTCGTTCCACGAGGTATTGCCGGGCTTGGAAGAGCAGTTCGCAGATTGTGTATTCGCCTCGCATGTGTTGCCTGATGCACTGTAGGTATAGTTGGTCTTGCAGTGGAAGTAACACTGGTTGCTTGCGCCTGAACCTGTATTCGATCCTACATTTGTCGGATACCAGCAGTTTGTTCCGTTGCAACCTGAGCCGTTTTCATCCCAAGTCTGCGTGATCTGCGGCGTCGTTGTAGAACCGCTGCTCCACCATACCGCATTTGCAGCCGGCAGATTTGTGCAGCTTACTGTCTGTGTCTTCGCTACACAGGTGTTGGTTGCACTGTTGTAATTGTAGTTTTTGTTGCACTGGAAGTAACATTGATTTGCAGTTGTGCTTGAGTTGTTGCTTCCGGTCGATGACGGCTGCCAGTTGTTTGCCGGAGTCCAGTTCTGCGTTATAGTCTTGCTCGTAGAGTTGTTCGATGTCCAGTGAGCATGGGCAGGAAGGCCGGTGCAGTTTACCGTTTTTGTGTTCTTGCACTGACCACCGTCATAAGTATAGCCATATTTACATTTGAAACGGCATTCACTTGTGGTCGGCGTCTCGTTGTATGAAACCGTATCTAACGGAGTCCAGCCCGAGCCGGTCCAATCCTGCACGATCTGATCGACTGTGTTCCATTCCCAGTTTCCGTCTTCAGGATTTTCGGTAGGTCTTCCTGCAGGCGGACATTCAACGACTCTCGTGTTGACGCAGGCTGAACCGTTCCAATTGTAGCCGCTCTTGCATTTGTATTTACATACATTAGAACCAGGATTCGTTGCGCTGTGCTCTCCTTGTTCTGGCGGAGTCCAGCCTGAACTGCTAAGAGACTGCGTTACTTCAGCAGGATTGTTCCACCACTCAGCATTTGCGGGCAGACCCTGGCACGCTGTTTTTGATGTGCCGGCTTCTACAAAATTAGCAGTGTTTGTCTCAAATTCGCAGTCGCTTTTGCATGGTGCGTATTTCTTCAAAGTAATTTTGAATTGCGAACTTGATGAAGTTGAGTCACTTCCCGAAGAAATATGTCGCCATCCGGTTCCCGAGCCAGTATTCTTATAGTTAGAGCGCTGGGTAGAGCCTTCTTTGTAAACACCTCCGGCACCGCCTGATCCGCCGGAACCTCCGGCACCGCCAGCGCTACCATTACAACCGGCTCCTCCTTGTCCTCCGGCACCGCCGTTTGCGGCCAGAATTACTGTTTCTCCGATTTTTACAATAGCAGCGCCGCCGCCGCCACCGCCGCCGCCGCCGTCGCCGCCGCTACAAAGGAAACCAGAACAAGAGTTGCCTCCCTTGCCGTCACCGCCGTTTATTGCTTTTCCACTGGCTCCGCCTGTTCCGGTAGCAGGGTCTCCATTATTACCATATTCTATAGATAAGACTGTTTCAGCTCCCAAATAATATTGCGCTGTAATTTGAGAACCGTTGCTTCCGTTAGAACCTGTGGATCCGTGATGAGTCCCAATAGGCCACCCAAAAGCTATAGTTTCTCCAGTTCCTCCTTTTCCTCCGTGTCCACCAGAGAGTGTTATTTCATAAATACCGCTGATCGGCACAGTGTAACTATTGCTTCCGGGATTTAATGTTTTAGTATCAGACGTTCCGTCCAGGGTCTTTTTGTCGAAAATCCCGCTTGCATACTCAATACCTGCCGCCGTATTCTCGCAGGTTTCTTCGCCGCTCTGATAAACGCCGTCTCCGCAGTAGCCGCAAGGTTTATCTGATTCTGATGCCGAGATCTTGCAGGCGCTGCAGCTGATTGAACCGCTGTTGTAGTATGACGATGCTGTAGCTTTACCCTGCTTCTTAAGGTAGATGTCGCACAAATGCTTCGTGTTATTGTTATTCGAACTGTCGCACTCCTCCGATGCAGTGAAATCTGTGATTATCGCACCAGGATAATTTGCCGGGATTGCATACGTGCACTGCGAGTCATAGCACTGATCACCGGGTTTATACTGAACAACACCGTCGCCGCAGAAGTATTCAGTGCCGCCTTGGATCAAGCCGGAACATGTCGAATTACAGTATGACGGTGCGCCTGAGGATTTGTAGTGTCCGTTGTTGTCTCCGTCATCGCATACCTCATTTACTCCGAGAGTAATCACGCATGTTGTATTGCCAGCAGTATTACCTTCTATAAGAGAACAATCTTCCCTGTTTATCTGTCCGTTTCCGCAAAGAGTCTCAGTGCTTTTAACACATTCGCCTGTAGCAGAATTCCAGTTGGAAATATATCCTTCACTGTCTGTATCACATGCGAAGTAGCAGCGTGTCGGAGTGTCCGTATCAAGATCATTGATGTTTATATCTTTCCAATTCTTCTTCCAGTCGGGATCGGCATTCGTATGAGTATAATCTACGTAAAGAGCTTCCAAGTAGTCAGCATCGGGGGCGTATGTTTCATGATCCGACTGCAGTTTCCGCTTGATTGTCATGCTGTCGCCGGCAATAGAGACTTTTCTTCTCCATTTTGTAGTTCCGCCATCAGTGAACGATTCTTTGACGACGCTGATCCACTTGGTGTTTGCCGGCTTACCGCTGCATGTGAACTCTATCACGTCTTTGTTGCACTTGCCACCGCCGTATGTCGTGTCCGCTTTGCACTTGTAGAAGCATCCGTCGGTTGAGGTTTCGCTGTAGGAAGCACCGATTACTTTATCCCAATGGATTGCACCGTCAGAACCGATGTAGCTGTGTCTCTCAAGAGGCTGAGCCTGGTATCCGGCGACATCGACTTTACACGGTTTTCCGTCTGCAGCTCCGCCGTTCCATACAGCGTTCTCATCGGAACATGCCTCGCAAGGCGTGTTGTCAGTTCTGCCTGAACACTTTGCTCCGTCCCATCCGAGGTCTGCATTACATTTGTAGTAGCACTTAGTCGAAAGAAGATCTGCAACCGGAGTGCCGCCGCCGTAGTAGAGTTCCGGAGTCGCTACTGACCAGTCGTTCGTCGTTTCATCCCATGTCCTGTGATATGTTCCATCAGTACCCAGAGCCTCGCTATGCGTCCAGCTGATATAGGTCGTAGCAGTCTGTTTGTAAGTAGAATGAGTGCTGTCCCAAGCATCTATAACAGTCTGAAGCGTATTGCAGGGCGAAGCATATTTACAAGCGCCTTTGTTCCATTTGCACTTTTTGTCAAGAGGCACAGCACCATTGTTGTAACATTCTGCCGTTCCTGAGATCTTGTCTGAAATATCTGAGAACAAAGTCAAATCTTTGCATGCCGGATTAGAGCTCGGAGAATCGCACTCTTCGTGTGCCGTGTGGTCAGGACGAGTTCCTGTCGCATTAGCCTGAACCACTCCGTCGCCGCATTGCGTCCACGCGGTGCATGTTTTGTTGCAGTCGTCGCCGTCAACTGTGTTGCCGTCGTCGCAGATCTCGTCAACACACAACTCACCGTCTTTAAGGCCGTAATCTTGGCAGTCCCCCTGGACATCGGCGTCGTAGCATACCGTAGAAGTATCCCATGCTCTGGTTGTTGATGCTCCGTCTGACAAGATGACTTCGACCTCGTTGCATGCGGTAGGAACACCGTCACCGCAGCTCTTTTTCTTTCCGAAAGTCTTTTCGCCGATGAAGACATAGTCGTTGACATCGAAATCAAAAGCATAAGCCTTGACGGTGTATGTGTTCTGCCCGTTGACCCAGCTGACACCCGAAAGATCGGTCTTCCATCCGTGCGTCTTATCACCGCCGCACTGAAGGACGATGCTGTCGTCAACGTCTTCAGTAACTTTCATATACTTCGTGCCGACATTTGTCGCCGTTCCGTTGTTGTCGTATTCGAAAGTAAGTTTGATAAACTGTTCTTTCGATTTACCTGCAAGCGGATGATCCGGATCGCACGCCCAACCGGAAATAACGACCGAATTCGCCTTCAGAACAGCACCGAAAGAATCCATCTTGCAGTTTTCTTTGCAGGTCCTGCCGTCTACAGTGCACGGGAAACCTGAGGTGCAGTCACAAGCCTCGAATCTCGGGTTGCGCGTCCCGTCGCCGCAGGTCCCTACTCTCTTGCAGCCGTTGCAGAAACCTGAGAGTGCCGTTACCGCCGAAAGAGAAAGCGTTCTCGGATCTTTGTTGTCGCAGTCTTCAGGACCGCCGTCCTTAGCAGCGTTGTAGGTAAGAAGATCGAAATCTTCAATATTCGGGCTGCCTTGAGGAGCGTGGATCTCACCGTCACCGCAGTAGCCGAATGATTTTTTGCAGTTGTCAACACAGTATCCGGCATAGACGCACGCTTTTTTGCAGCCTTCTTCTCCGCCTGAGATACCGTAGTTGGTGACATTATTCTGAGCGTATGTACACTTAGCAATGCAGGTGTTGTATGCTGTAATATTGGCAACTGTATCGCAGACTTCTGCCGATATGCCGCCGCCTTGCGTAGCCTGGACAAGACCGTCGCCGCAGGATGCGCCGTTGAATTTGCAGTTTTCACCGCAGTAGTAAGACTCGGAGTTGCCGCCGCACTTGCCGGAAGATGTTCCCATATCGCACTCTTCACCGGCGTATTTATCGACTTTACCGTCGCCCTGCTTCGAGTAGTCGGAATCGTTGCCGCCGGGAGCATGCCATTTTACGGTGCAGCCGTCGCTCCAGCAGTTGTCTGTGATGCTTCCGCCGCACATCGGAGCGTTGGTGGTCTTAGCCGAGTCGCTTCCTACCCAGTCACCTGTGCAGTATCTGCCGAGTGTAGCAAGAGTGTATGTCGGATCAGTCGAGGATACGGCCGAGTTCACCCATGAACCGTCAAGTTTCTGATACTTGCCTGCGTTGTCAAATGAAGCTCCTCCGTAGTATTTATCGCATTTTTCGCCTGCAGCTTCATCAAGTTTACCGTCGCCGCAGCGGCCGATGACCTCTCTGCATTTGATGCCTTCGAGTGTACTGCAGTAAGTATTTTTCTCTATGGAGCTTACACAGTCGTTGTATTTCGTGACTTTTGCGATACAAGCTTTGTATTCATCGGATGTCGTCGATGCATATACCGCAGCGCATGCAGCCTGAGTCTTAGGATCAGACGACAGTAATCCGACATAAGTCTCACACGCAGCCTTGCTCTTGGGTGCACTGCTGTCACAGCCTTCGAATGCATCAGAAGCGTAGGACTTTTCAGCCGGGGTTTTGTATTGTGGACTTTCGGGAGTTCCGTCGTTGATCCAACAGTTGTTGTCGGGATCAAGACCTTCGAGTTTTCTGTCGTAGCAGCAGTGGAGATAGCCGGCCTTGAACATCTGGACAAGTTTTGCGTCGTTGTATTGATCAGAGCCGTCGATCGGAACAGACATGTTCACGAATTCGGAGCAGCTGTTCGCATGACCGGAGTCGTTGACACAGTCGATAACGCCTTTGTCTCTCCAAGCCTTTACAGCAGGTTCGTTCGCTATTTCACGAAGTTCTTCGCAGAGGTAAGAACGTGTATCAGAGAAGTATGTATCGCCGCAGAACGCCAACTTGCAGCCGATACAGGAATCGTTGTCGTTCAGGTTGCCGTCGTCGCACGCCTCGTCTTTATCCAAAATACCGTCGCCGCATCTTGAGATCCTGCAGTTCGAACGGCAGACGAACGATCTGTCGACTTTCTGGTTCGTGTTGTAGTATTGAGTCGTTCCGTTATTCTCTGTCGTTCCGTTGTGGCAGAGATATGTTCCGGTAACTGCATCTTTCTGCCAGGATGTCGATCCGGCTGTTCTTGTCAGACTTCCAAGGACACCGCAGTCGCACTCTTCGTCTTCATCAAGGATACCGTCGCCGCATCTTGCCCACATGCAGTCTTCACGGCATACACCGTAGTTGTCGAGATTCGTGAAATCGGCTCCCGATCCGTCAGTGGAAATAAGTTGCGCATTGCTGTTCGGCAGGCAGGCTGAAGGATCTCCGAAACATCTGTTTCCGTCGCACTGCTCGGATTTTGCAAGTCCTATCGGATTGAAGCATCTGTTGTCACTCGGATCACATACGGAGCCGGTAATATCGACGATGTTGTCGCCGCAGCGGGGCCCGAGTTCAAGACATCCGGGTTCACATCCGTTGTAGACTCCGGGAGCGTTCTGCTGGCCTTTATCGCAGACTTCGGCAGCACCTGTTATGTTCGGTTCGCACTCGTAGCCGTTGTATTTGCCGTCGGAACCGCAGTCGTTTCCAGATCTCTGGACTTTGCCGTCGCCGCAGAAGTTGATCCATTCGCAGCTCGAGTTGCAGTCAGTCATGTAACTCGCCGAAGTCGTCACAAATTTTGCAGTACCCGGGTCACACATTTCTTTCGAGCTGTCACTGCCCGGCCTCGGGAATCCGTATACTCCGTTTTCGCCCGTCAGAAGCGTTTCGACAGCATAGAATTTAAGGCCTTTGACAAAGAACTGTGTTCCTGAGTTGCCTTTGAAATGGAAAATTATTTTTACATATTCAGTGTCGTTGACGAACTGCGTGACACTGCCGTCAGCCGAAGCGCCTTTGACCTGAGCACTTCTGACATGAGCCCATACATTGTATCCGGTTTCGTCAAGCGACTTTTCTTTGAAGAAAGCCCTGTGGCTGATCTGATCCGGATTCGGAACAAGTTCTGTATCGTCAGCTTTATACATATTGACTGCCGATTCGAGAACGACCGCATTCGCCGCCGTATCGGGATTTTTGACCTCGAAATCGTATTCAAGATAGGATCTGTAGTTTTTGTTGACAGGAAGTTTTGTCTGAAGTTCAGCCGTCGCGATACCTGATACCGTTTTGGTAAATTTGACGGAAAGAAGCTGAGGATCGTATTCGACACTCGCTCCGTCAACAGTCCAGGTCCCTTCTACTTCAGCATTCAATCTCCAATCCTGACTTGCAGAGCCTGTTCCTACGCCTTCACCGTTGTCGACGTTTCCGTCACCGCAGTATCTGCCGAATACACAGCAGCGGTAAGTATGACCGGAAGTCGACCATCCCGAGTAAGGACCTTTGCAGATATCTTCATCCTCGGAGATGCAGGCATTACCCTGCGTTGCACTGTATCCAAGCTCGATCGAAAGGTTGTCCGGGCCGTTGTCGCACTCTTCTGTCAGACCGGCAGCCGCGTCTATATCCTCGACCTTGTTGTTTCCGCAGCGAGTCCAGCCCTGGCAGTCGTTCGCACACGCACCGTATCTGCCGTTTCTCGCGCCGTCATCGCATTTTTCATTTGCGCCGAAGACATAAAGATTTACTTTTCCTGACGCGTCAACCGTTCCGATAGTGGTATATTCCGCTCCTTCGGTATAAGTTTCAAGAACATTGTCACCGCAGGAATATTCCTGGCAGTCAAGAGCGCAGTTGTAGTATGATTTGCCGTTGTATTTGTCTTCTTCAGTCAGAGCCTCGTTGAAAGATCCGTCAGCATTTACAGGAAGTCCTTCATCGCACTGTTCGCCTCTCTGGGTGTCTTTATGGTTGTCACCGCAGGCTGATACGGACGCTGTCTGACAGTCGGCGCTGCAGCCGGGATTTTCCTTGAGGTATGTCGCGTATCTTACGACACAATTCTTGTATTTGTCACCCTGAGCTCTGTTTACCGGATATGAAATACCGTTGATCTCCTGAGCACAGTCGGAGTTCCCGGCATTGATGAAATCTGAATATCTTATCGCCGCACCGTTATGTCCGTCACCGAGGTCACATACCTCGTAACCGCTCTGCGCTATACCGTCGCCGCATCTGACATGATCGGTACACGATTCGTTGCACTTGCCGTATTCTCCGTTATGTTCGCCGTCATCGCAGACTTCATCATTCTGGATGTAACCGTCGCCGCATTTCGGGAGTTTACATTCCGGCGTGCAGGAATTGGGATCCCTGCTGTCGCACTCTTCAGCCGCGTCTGCCATCGTTATGCAGTTTTCGCCCAGACCGGAGCAGTCCGCATTCTGAACAAAACCGTCGCCGCAGAAGCTCCTGTTGCCCTGGATCTTGCCGCAGCTTGCACAGATCTCACAGTCCTGATTGTAAACAGGGCATGATGTGGTAGTGACAAGGTGAGCTCCGTCGCATTTTACCACGCCTCCCTCATAGAGATACATGGTGTCGCTGCGACCGTCGCCGCAGTCGCAGTTCTCACTGCTCTCGGGGTTGTCAAAATTATAGAATTCACATGCAAGACCTGCACCTTCGTGCCCTTCCTCGATCTTGCTGTCCGCACCGCAGTATGAGCTCTGGATCGTGCCGTCGCCGCACTTCGGATTCGGATGATCTTCCATTACACATGTATCCTGCGGACAATACGGACAAGTTCCGTCACCGTAAGCGCACTGTCTGTCGAAATCATCGATTTCGCAGGTTTCAAGGAAATCACCGTCGAAAGTCTGGTAAGAGTCGCCGCAGACATTCTCGAAAACAAACGGCTGATGGACAGGCGAGATCTCGAAAGCAATCGCATTCGGCGTCTCCGGATCTGCCGCATAAGCCGTTACAAAGAACGGAGGAACGACGCAGTTCGCAGTGTTGTTCGCCGCGATCTGGGCAGCAGTACACTTCGTAAGGTCTGCAATACTCTTTATCGTAGCAGCAAGAACCTGATGAGCGGCACTGACTGTTCCGTTAAATTTGAGTTCGAATGCGTGCGGAGCAACTGTTGCCGGATCCTGACCGACAGCTGCGCAGTTGTTGTAGATCGCGAGTGCCTTTCCGACTGTTCCTTCAGGTTTGATCTCAGTCTGTCCGTAGATAAAGACTTTGCGGGAAGAACCCGGAAGGGTCGTAATGACAGAATCGTTGTCTGCAAGCATCGAAACGACATTTTTACCCTCTTTGTTGACTCCCGAGCTGTCGACTATGTCGAAATAAACCGTAAGCGATTTTTCTTCGTTCGATTTGTTGCATACCCAGCCTGAGAAAGTCTGTTCTTTCGCAGGAAGACCGGCATCGAAAAGACCTGCATAGTATGAACCTTTTACACAAAGGACTTTGTGCGGTCTCGAATTGAATGTAACGCCCGCGCAGAGATCTTCGTCGTCATCCGAGGTCTCGCCTCCATCGTCGGAGTTGTTGACGCATCCTTTCGGAGCGCGGTAAGAACGTCCGTCCTCCATGTTGATAGACCAGACGAATTCGCCGTCTTCGTCATCAGAACCGTTCACAACTGTCGTACTTGACCAGTACCAGTTGTTTCTGACACACTGTCCGTCCATACAGATCCAGTGTCCGTCACCCTGTCTGCCCGGCAAACCGCACTGTTTGTCGCCGAAGAGATCGTCTGCTGTCGGAGCGCAGCTCTTGTTAAGTTCGTCTCTGACGTATGTGTCGCCCATAAACGGAAGTGCCGTTGCAGGATCATGAAGGTCAAAATCGACTATCGAATAAAGCTGGTTGATATTCGGAAGGACCCACGAACCGAGCGGCTTGCCGCATGTTCCGGTCGGAAGTTCGACTTCGCAGACACGCTGCTGGGTTCCGTCCTCATTGGTCACCGTTACAGCTTCGTAGTTTGACAGATTGTATGTATTGCCGTCAAGTTCGACATTTACATCAGGGCAGACTCTCAGGTTTTCGTCCGTTCTGAAATCTTCACCGCAATGATTTCTGTAACACCACGTCTCATCAGAATTGGGCTTCGATGTGTCGCAGCCGGGGTGGCCGTTGTCACACTGGATTGAAGAAGTTCCGGAACATTTTACATAACCGTCAGTTTTTCTGCATCTGTTTGCATTGTTAGGATCCTGGAGCCAGCCGTTTGCAACGTCGCAGCTCAGCGAACCAGTCGATCCGACACGGTAGCAGGCTCCGTCATACAAAATCTGACCGGAAGAACAGGATTGTGCACAAATCCAGCCGTTCAAACCGTCCTCATCCTCAGTCAGTTCGTAACCGCTGTCGCATTTATAGCAGTGCGCCCTTCCGTCAGTTCCGTCAACAAGCGTGTAACCGTCGCCGCACGCTTTGTAACACTGACCGATAGCAACAGAATCTTCCTCTTTGTGATACATATATCCTGACGGACATTCCGGCTTCGGACATTCGACACGGGCCGTACCTGATGCACCGGTAATCTCAAGGTCTATACCGCACTTGCACTCTCCAGTATGGATCATATCAATGCCCTTATAACATTTCGATGTATCTGAGACTTGACCGTTGTGAACATAGATAGATGAAATCTTGGTATATGCTGAATCGGTGTTCTGACAGGCATCCAGATTTGAAACATAATTGTATCCGCCGGAACATGTCGCCGCTGAAGGATCAACATTCTCAGATTCTTTATCACAATTATCGTAATGCCCTTCGCCGGCTGCGATATCACATTCAAGATCTTTCGTATCCGCTGCCGATACATACTGGTAGCAGCCCATCAAATCCGGAAGCGGCTCGTACCCGGAGTTGCATCCGGTAGTGACACCGACCATATAGCTGCTCGAATAAGCACCTGAACCACAGATCCCGTCTTTATCGACACATTTTGCATTGGATGTGTCGCAAACTGTAACATTCAAATCCCATCGAAGACAAACATGATTCTTATATTTTAAGCATATATTGTCCTTTTTAGTCGGATTGCATGAGCCGTCGTAGTAACACTTACCTTTATTCGTTCCGCTGTTTTTATATTCAGTATATGAACTGCTGCATCCCGGTCTTGAGCAGTCCTGGCCCTGCAGACCTAAAGGACACCATACCTTCGTAGCAGGATCATTCGCTAAAACTGACGGAACTACTCTGCCGTCCGGACAAAGAGCATCGGGGCACTGGACTATTCCCGAAGTTGATGTTCCGAAAGCGGAGTCACTGCAGACTTCCATTGCCTCCTGCCAGGTTTTCGCCCACTTTCCTGTATCGAGGAAAGAGAGACCGTTCGGCGAGTTGTCAATGAACTTACTGTAATCGTTGACGCTTGAACGCTCGAATCTCTGAGCCGCATCGGAAGAGAGCGGATCGGAATAGAAAGAGTAGTAAAGTTTTGTCGATTCGCTTGCCGAGACATTGCAGTCTGCCTTCGTGACAAGAACTATTATCTGATCCGGATAGTGGTTCGGATCGTTGTCCTCAGCACCTTCCGGAACTGTAGAATCCGCGAAATACGCAAGTTCTCCCTTGCCCTGAGCCAGAGTTTTGCCTTTGCAAGTATCGTCAAGTTTCTTGATCGTGATGAGAGCTGAAGAATCCTGTGTCTTGAAAAGATATTTGGAACCTCTTCTCAAAGAGAATTCCGCAAAACGGCCGTAGCTGACATCTTCGATCGTTCCGGAGAAGCTTTCGGGTTCAGCCGCAGCATCCCATTTGCTCGGGCATGCCTTTTCGCCGTTTCCGTCATCATCGCTGTTCACACCGCATGTGTCAGCGATGGAAGCGAGCGGCTGGTTCTCGTTCGATACGCACATACAGTCGTATCTCTGCCATTCAAGCGGCATCGGATAGATCTCAGTGTTGTGCTCTTCATTCTCACGCGTTTCATAGCAGTGAGCCCAGTGGCTGCCTATCTCACGCTTTGCGCACTGGTAGCAGTTGTATTCATTGAAAAGAAGCGTTACTTCGCCTGTGAAGTTCGCATGCCATTCGAGAACTGTCTGTTTCGTTCCCGCGGGACAGTAGTTCGTGGTGTCTCCGGCACGTCTGTAGGAGACTTCCGAATCGTCGCCATAAGCAAGGAAGTCACCGCAGTCACCGGTTTTACCTTTGCCTTTGAAAAGGGTGAGCTGCGTATCGTAGACCTCTGTGGCACATGTCGACCATCTGTAGATCTGACCTTCAACAACGCTGAAAACGATGTAGCTTCCGGGTTTGATCCAGTCGTCGTAGTTGCTGAAATTTGCAGCAGACTGCGGAGCTGAACTCTGGATGATATTCCAATAAGGAGCGTAAGCACTGCCGTCTGTCGGGAGCGCCTTCGGGTTGTAGGTGTAAGCGCCTTCGTGCTCCACTACATTGCCGAGTTCGTCATAGACAAGGTTGTCGGAGTCGTCTCTTTCCTGGATCATCTCAACAGTCGCATTGTAGGCATATTTGTTTGCCTCGTCACATTCGGTGCAGTGTTCCGCAACAGAACGCTGCCATTTGACTGTCGTGGTCTTAGTCCCGCTTGTCGGCTGACAGGGAACGTAGTTGTTGTCGAAAGTCCCGTCGCCATTGTCTATCTTCTGGTACTCATAGTTGGTTATAAGAAGAGTGACCGTTCCTGAAACATCAGCTTTCCATTCGATCTCGGCCTGGTTGTAGAAGCTGCCCTCCCTGCTGTATGCAAGAACATTGGAGCTGTTTTCACCGCCGATACCGCAGACACCGCCTCCGAAAAGGGTGAGTTCCGTGTGGAAAGGAAGGATACAGTAGCCGCCCTGACACTCAAGTCTGTAACCGCACTGCGCATTCGTGTTGCAGGACGCGGAATAAGTTCCCTGGAAGAGGTCTTCGGAACCTTCCGTCGACCATTTGTAGATAGTTCCCTTCTCGACCTGGAACTGTATGTACTGTCCGCCGCCGACTTTGTATTCATCGGAAGAGACCTTGGTCCATGCCGGAGAGAAAGCGGGAGATGTGTTCTGTGCGCTGCCGCCCGGATTTGTGTAGGGCGAAATACAGTATGTCTGAGAAGCGCTGTTTTCGCAGCCGACCGCCGCATAAAGGTTGCCGCCGACCAAAGGAAGAAGCGCAAATATCAGCGCTGCTGCGGCTTTTTTCATATTTAATACTCTCTTATATCCCATATCTTCCTCCATTATTCAGCGTCTGCCACACAGCGGACAGAATAAATGTTGTAACGCGAAGTATATTCAACGAATCCGTCGTAAAAATTGATTATCCATGCTGAAGCGGGTTTGGATTTGTCGGCCGATTCAGAATTGAACTGAACGTTTTTCGAAGCCCAGAACCAGTTCGAGAGCGAATCTCTGAACGCATAGTCCTCACCGTCGTAGAAGACAGAGTCGATAGCCGGGCCGACTTTGCCGTAATTCACGATCGACCTCAACTCAGCCGTTGTCGGGAGACGCCATGATTTCGAAGCGACTCTCAGCGAATCACAGTAAAGTTTCGCTTCATACCACGAAACATTTTCTCTTATCTGCTTCATCCAGAAAAGCCCTGTGACTTCGTCCCGGAGGACTTCCTTTGAATGAGGAACGACTGAACGGGTTCCGTTTTTCATTACACCGTCCTGACCGCGGAATTTCCAGTGGAGCGCCCCGCAGTCGACTCCGACGGCATTGTTGAAGCACTGATTCTGTCCGGTCGCAATCTGTGACCAGTTATTGATGTTCGGCTTCGGGAGTTTTGCCTTTTTAAGAGGTCTCAGCAATTCAGGCTCCTGCAACTGCAGAGGCTGATTCAAAGAAGAATTTCTTTTGACCTGAATCTGACCGCCGGCCGAAGTTTCATCTCCGCATGACACGAAAGTGAAGATCGACACAAGCACAACAATAAGAAGAAACATTTTTGTTTTCATACTATCCTCCCGCCGTTAATTTGTCTTGTCCTTGCAGACCGATGTCTTGCTGCCGTTGCTTATTTCACAGGTGACATCGGCATCTGCACCGCAGGCGTCCCCTTTTTTGGAGAAACAAATGTAAGCTGTGGCTTTATAGGAACTCCCGTTATCCGGAACTTCTACGATTATCTTGTAATTCTTGTCGTTCGTTCCGCCCAATTCGGCTCCGTAATATTTGGAGAGAACGTGAGTGTCATCATTGACATACTTGCGATAGCTGTTGAAATAATCCTCCTCTATCGAAGCAATATTAAGAAGCTGTTCTTCCGCTTCGACCCTTTTCGCGCGGTTGGTGTAACCCGTGTACAAAGGGATCGCGACCGCAGCCAAAACTCCTATGATCGCTACAACTATCATCAATTCTATCAAGGTAAAGCCTTTGTTCTTCATAAATCCCTCCGCTCAAATCCTAAAAGTATATTTTTTTCACTAAAAAAATCAACTCATTCCCTACCATGTGCACGAAACTCCGGTATAAGGCTGTTCCGATGCTTTAAGTTCCTTGAAATTGGTCCTCTCCGTCGTTCCCATCAACGATGAGACATAAAGCCAGCAGTGTGTCTCGCCCTTTATCTTGCGCAATCCGTTTATCCAATAAGACATCCCGACGCCGTTCTTCATGACGATCCCCGTTCTGAAACGCATATCGGTAGTGGATGCAGGAAATCCATACGGAAGAAGATCCGTCGTGTTGGTGGCATACTTCCCTTTCGCAATGAAATATTTTTCCTGAGCCGTAGCGGCTACAAGCATATTCGACTGCAGCTCATCGATCTTCGCATCATCAGAGAACGAAGAGAAGATCGGGACCGCAACAGCTGCCAAAATACCGATGATGCCGACAACTATCGCAAGTTCGATCAGCGTAAAGCCTTTTGTTTTCAAGCAGTCCATATCAGTTCTCCTTGCCTACAGGCGCGTTCTGCCGTTTGTCGAACTGTTTTTTATGCTGTTTTTTGCCCTCTTCCTTCTTTCTGACATTGTTCATATTGACATTTTTCAAAGAATTTGTCTGAGACTCATGCCCGATAAAGATGGCTTTCGTCATCGAAACTGCAAGACCGGCCCTGATAATATCCGGGATCCTGTATTCCTGTGCCCAGTCACTCTGGTTGAGTTCGTCAATGTTGTCAAAGACTCTTGCGCTTTTATAGGTAAGTTTGTCGTTGTCGGGATTTACCTGAAAAACTCCGGCGAGCCATGTGTTTTTCATAAGCTCCTCTACCATCGGTATGGAAAGATAGTAATCTATAGACTGTTTTTTCAGAGATTCCATAGTCTTTTCGGGGAGTTTGAAATCCTCGAGATTGTTGCGGAAAAGATAGTAAAGGGGAATGTATCGCATATAAGTCGTGACATTGTCGTCGAAGATCAGGAGAATGTTGTCAAGATAGAAAGTGATGCGCATTTTTCCGTCTTTGACGCTTGCCGCACGCAGAGCGTTGGCCATTCCGTGAGACCTGAAGTCGTCCTCTCTGTTCAAAGCCGTGAAAAGGTTCTTTATTTTCTCATTGGTAGCTTTGGTTTCATAGAGAGTGTTCTCAAAAGTCACAGAAAACGGAGTGACCTCTACGACCTGACCGACAAAAATAACAAACGGAAACTCCGAATAGGAATTTCCCGCGCCCGCGACCCTTTCCTCCGCGAAAAACGGGAAAGTCAAAGAAATGATAAAAATCAATGCAAGCAATTTTCTCATTTTATCCTCCTAATAGAGTTCATACCATTTGATAATATGCGTCGAATTCGTCTTTACCGTCAGCTCAGGCTTTCTGAAGATATCGGCACCGGCACCGAAAGTAAGGTCATAACCGTCTTTTGAAGCGATTATGCCGACACCGGTCGCGATACTGATATCCTTCTGGTCGAAGCTGCACTTTGACGGATCCCACTCACCTCTTGAGCCGTTCGCACCTGAAAGCCCTGTCGGCATGATGAGTCCCTGCGAACCGTCGAGGAGCATTCTCTCGTAGTTGCTGCTCGTTCCGAAGTTCTTGCACTGAGTCGCTCTCTTCGGGATGTAGGTGTTCCATGCAACCGTGTAGCTGTTTTTCGCGGTTCCGGATTTTCCGCCGTAAATATCGTAGGTTATCATCGGTTCCGTTATACCTTTTTCGCCCGCCTTCGAATATTCGGCCTTCTGCGCGTCAGTCATCTCTTCATAAGAAATGTTCGGCGGATAAGCAAAGGAGACGTTCCAGCCTCTCTTGTTTGTTATGAACTGGTTGGAATTGCCGCCTGAACCGTCGGTATTCTGCAGGAAATCGTTAGCCTTATACGCGACTGTATCGGATTCCGAAGAGGACTTCTTGTCATAGAAAACAAGGAATTTGCTCTGTTCGATGTACTTCGGGTTTGCAGCGTCGCCAGTTACCAAAGTGATCGGGATAAGATCGGTGTCGTTGCCCGGGTTGTATCTTTCAAGCGGCGGGAAGAAGTTCGTCGCAGTATAGCTTCTCGAGAACTCCGACCAGTTCGGATCTGAAGCCGCCGACGGATCCCTCTGAGCAAAGACAACCTTTGCAGTCCATTTTGAGTCATCGCTGTTGGTCACATCAACTCTGAAAACAGTTCCCGAAAGATCGGTGAAGTAAACATACTCTGTATCGACGGCTGCCTTTCCGCTTGTATTGACAACAAACGGGACTGACGCGAACGATGTTGCGAACCAAGCCTTGTCGGATTCTGCTATCCTGGTGCTCGGCGAAGTCTTGCTGAATTTGACGACTTCATTAAATTTCGTACCGTTGAACTTGAAGATCGAGAAAGAGTTGCCCTGAAGCTGTGAACTCATACACGAAGGTTTCTGCGAATCAGAAGTGAGTTTCGCCGGATCGTGACAGGTATCGTAACCGCCGGGAACAGCGAGATAGTAGTCAAGTTGATCAGCATAACTGCATGTTCCGCTGCACTTTCTGAATATCATCGCCTTGCCGAAGCTGTAACCGCCCTGGTTAGCGCCGGTCGTGTTTATGTTCTGGACGAATTTAGGCTGGTCAGGATCGGAAATGTCGATGACCGTGTAGCCTCTTCCGCCTCGTCTGTAACCGAAAATAAGGAACGCCTTTTCCCCATCGTTGATTATACCGTCATGGCTCTGGTCGATATGGAAGAATGTTATCGGCCCGTCGACTGTAGCGTTGAAGAAGATCCCGCCCTGCTTGTGCCCGAAATTGGAGATAGACTTGAGTGCGGGGCTCGGGATGTATGCATAGACCTCTTCGCCTGTAGCATCAAAAGCGTGGAGCATACCGTCGTTGGCTCCTGCGTAGATCCTTGTCGTTGAAGAGTTCTCGTAGTAGACCGCGACAGGCTTCGAGTGGATTATCGCTCCGAGAAGAAGCGGACGGATAGTGATCTTGTTCTGCCTGTTGAAATCAATATTGAGCGGATCGTCGACCGTGATCGTGGCATTGCTCGTTCCTGCGCTGTATCTGACCTTTTTCCTTGCATCGACAGTGCTTCCGAAAGCATCGTAGCCGGCCATATAATCAAGGATCTTGTTGATATTTCTGAGTTCGTCTTCTCCGTCGCTTTCGTTTTCCTCTGTTACAAAGTTCAGAGTCGGACTTGCAGCGACAAAAGCATCATAAAGCTGAGATCCGCTTGTAATTTTGGTATTGAGTTTGGACATAGTTCCGCCCGCATCATAATAAATATTTCGCGGAGAATTCTGGAAATAAGGCCATGACCCTGATCCGGTGCTTCCAAGTTTCTGCGCCAGTTTGTAAGCTGCGCCGCCCATCATAAGCGTCTTGAACTGAGCCAGAGAATCTGCAGATTCACTGCTTGCAGCAGAGAAGCCGGTGCCGGAATCCTCCTTGCCGAAGCAGTCACGGTCTGATTCGAACTTCTGTTTTGTCCATGCACCGCAGGCTGCGCCGGCACTGTTGTCGTCAGTTATCGAACAGCCCTGACTGTCATCGTCGACCATATATTTTTTAAGGTTTCCGAACCAGAATCTGCTTACTTCGCCGTCGATCGGAACAGTGCCCGCAGAATAACTTTCCGGGCCCCTGTATTTTTCCTCGACATCGAACGGCTGGACAAGAGAAGAAGTCCAGTGAGGACGCCCTGAAACGACATCTGTCGGCTGCGGTTTAGTCATAAGATCGCCGAAGAGTTCGGTCAGAGTGTTGAATGTTCCTCCGTCACCTGTTCCGGAACTGCTCGGGGTCTCGGTAGTAAGACCGTAGTAATAGCCGCCGGTCTGAGACGCGACCTGTTTCAACAGCGAATTGTTGAGGAAATCGGCGTTGTCGTTGAAAACACCGTAATATTCGCTGAGCGCCCATTCGCCTATCGCAACGGAATGGACATGGTTGACAACAGGCTTGTTGGCATTGTCATTGGAATAGTTGATCGAATCGTCACGGCAGTTGTTGTTGTGACAGCCGCCGGCGACATTTTCAAAACCAACGATATTTTTGCAGAGCGCATCACTGGTCCTGCACTCTTCTTTACCCCAGAAAGAGTTGTTTTTTACAAAGTTTGCGACCTTCAGTATCGAAGTCTGATACCACTCTTTTTCGTAGTAGGGAGTCGCATTGGTGAGGTTTTCACCGACTTTCTTGACACAAGGCGCTTTCGGATCGGAACAGCTTACACTTGTGGAGGCGACTTTCTCGGAATTACTGATGATATCGTTGTGGTCGAACTGAGGTTGTCCGCCTGAAATTATTACAGCTTCGTTCGTGAAGCAGGAAGCATCCTGGTTTTCGAAAGGTGATTTGTAAGGCTCGTTGCTGCCGTTGTTTATAAAATTCGGATCGTACAAAGCATACATTCCGCCGAGATAACGCCAAGCCTCATAAAGAGTCTCTCCGAGAGTAGCGCCTCCGACAGCCTTTAGTTTCTTGACTTCGGCACGGAACTCGTCTCTGTCACTGTCAGCCGAGAAATCCTTTGCTCCGAAGATATACTGTCCGCCGTCGCTCATCGGGACTTTCATCCAGAACTGCGGATAGTCGCAGCCGTTGTCCTGCTGACCGAGGTCTATTGCGCAGCATCCTGTTCCGCAGCTGTTGCAGTCTTCGCCTTCCCAGTTGTACATAAGGTCGTAGATACATGCCGGCTTTCTTTCCGCTACGGATGAAGTTTTGAAAGCACTTATAAATGTATTGTTTACAAGGCTCTTGCCTTTGACATAGAAACATTCATTCTCGTACCATCCGTCATAAGGCGAATAGTAAGCACCGTCAGTCATATAAGGCGTAAGTTTGTATGAACCGCTTCCCGCCTCTTTGATGTGGCCGGTTACAAGTTCCGCCATGTATCCTGAAGTCGTCGTCGTATTTCCGTTGGACGCAGTTCCGAACTGATATCCGCTGACCCAGCATTCAGTGTTGTTGTTGTGCGACAGTGTGACCTTCTCCGGATTTTCAAGGTGGGTAAAGAGGTTCCTCTGTTTTGCAAGCTCTGTACAGCACTGCTCCATCTCCGTCCAGTTGGTGCTGTATTTACAGTCGCTGCCGGAACACGGAGCTGACGGGCTGTCTTTCGCCGCACCGCAGTGGGTCCTTATCGCCGCAGAGCTCAAGCCGTTGTATTTGGTCTCGTTCATCATATAGAAGAAGGAAGCGCATTTCCACGGATCTTCATACACGATCGCATCTCTGCACTGCCATGAGCATGCGACTCTTGTCGCGATACCCCACTGGTCGACAGCTATCGTCTCTCTTTCCGCCGAACCCGGATCACAATATTCGACCTTGCCGTTGTTGCCGTTCTGAGCATTTATCAATGCCGGAGCCTGAGATGCGCTCGGACAGCTCCTTCCGTCGACAGTCGCCGTCTGTCTGTGATAGAAAGCCGTTTTGCACTCATATTCGTTTATGATCGGGTTTTGAGCCGAAGCCGAAGTTTCCATTCGGTAGATTTCGTAGTAGGGCTTCGTCGGATCAAGGATGTCGTAACTCTGTTCTGCACCGCATTTGTATCCGTCAACAGTGTATTCAAGATCTACAACGACATCGGACGCCGCGAATTTGCAGCCTGTTCTGGTCGCTTCAAGATAAGCCTGGAGCGAATATCCGGAAGTTTCGCACTCGGAGAGAGTTCCGGAGGCAACGACTGCGCCTTCGGAGCAAGTTTCCGGCGTACAGGAATATGTTCCGAGCGGTTTGAGACAGTCGTCTCCGGTGCAACCGTTGCAGATGTAGTAAAGCGAGATCTTCAGGCTTTCCATGGGCTGCGGATTGGCTGTAGAGCTTATTCCGGAAAGAGTTTTTATTTTGACCTGGACCGGAATGTCGCTCTGGTAACTAAGACCGTCACAGCCCGTCACGCTGCCGGGCGCACCGATGATCTGCACCGAATTGCCGCTTACAGAAACAGAGTCGCTTCCCTGCGGAGCACCGCTTTTGCAACTGTCGCAATCCGAATCAGAGAGCTGAGGCTCTCCCGCTTCCGCACACGATATCGTTCCGCAGCAGTGGTTTTCGTCCTGGTCGTATTCACTGTAATAACCGAGAGCGCAGGAGTAACTCGAATCATTTTTGCAGTGTTCGTCATCGTCCCTGCACTTCGGATCAGTGCACTGGTAAGTTTTACAGCATGTTTTTTCTGTAAAAGAAGCGGTCAGAGAGTCAAGAGTTGCAGTTGTTCCGGAGATATCTTTTCCGTCAAAATAGGAACAGAGCACATCGTCAAACTCTTTTGTCGCCTTGTTCCAATACAGACATCTCCCGCAGGCAGAACCTGATATATGGTGTCCGGAAGAAGATACGCCGCCTTCCGGTGCATCCTCGGGAAAAATAGAGAATCCGCTTTCAGTAGAAAAGCCTTTACATATTGCGGTATCAAACTTTTGATAACATTCAGCATTGCTCTGATCAGTACAGTTTTCTTTCAATTTATACTCGGAATCCCAGGTAGAAACGACCGCAGCACGTATCGCTTCAAGCTGTTCGAGACGTTCTTCGTCGTTGCAGCTCGAATCAGTCGGATCGCATATATCAGTCGGAAAATCGACATAGCAGAGAGACGGATCCTGAGCGCTTCTCGGATAGAACACCGAACCGAAGCAGTCGTTTGCGCCTCTCGATCTCGGCGGATAGGAAAAACTGTGGACATTTGCAAGAATGATCTTGACAGCATCAAGCGATGTCGCGTATTTCCAGTTGAGCCAGTATCCGCTCAGACCGCCGGTGCAGTGTCCGGTGTCATCACAGGCGTAGTCTTTTGTGAATTGAGAGAAAGGTGTGGAATAGAATTTATCCTTCCCGTTTTTATCCTTTCCGTCATACATCCTGTCTTTGCCGTCCGTTATGCAGTCCCAGTCCCTTCGGTCGGAATTGTCGCCGCCGGAAGGATTAGTCCAGTGTCCGGAGGTCGTATCGTTAAGAACATCACCGTCAGTGTCCTGGCTCCAGTCGTAGAAACAGAGATCTGCGTCGTAGGTCTCTTTCGGATTCCAGGGACCGACATACTTCGCATCGGCTGCAGTATGGGTCGTGTCTCTTCTGCCTGGCTCAGCGAACATGGTTTCGATCTTATTGCAGAAGCTGACCAGATTGGTCTGTTTCTGCCTCATCTGGTAGCATCTTGCCTGAACATCGGCGCATCCAAGGTCGACAGCGCAGCTTGCATTGGCCTCGACGTTACGGCACTGTTTGTAGGCGTTGTCACAGAGGATTATCGCCTTTTCGACATTCGCCTTTCCGTCAGCGCATGTATCCAGATAGTCGCTGTATGCGAAAGTGTTCATACTTTCCGATGTATCAAGAACAAAAATAGTGTGCGGCAGTTTCTTTGCGTTGGTTATCATTGCGGTGACATCATCCAGGAGACTGTCGCTCCCCGCAGATGCCGCAGCAAGTTCCGAAACGAAGAATAAAACGGCGGAAAGCACCAATGCCGGTTTAAAAAAACATTTGTTTTGTCTTGCATTTTCTTTCATTTCACACCTCTTTACAGCCTGTTTTCGCCGTCTCTTGAGAAGCAGCTTATCAAACCTATTGTCTTCATTTTACCCAAAGAATAGCCGGAATTTGTATATCCCGGGATATCGGAAGCGGCATCTTTTGTAATGTTGGCGTTGCCGATTTCGATAATTTCACGGACATCGACCGTGACATCGTAACATGCGTTTTTGTCACGCGAGAATTGTATCGTCGTGCTGTTCATACCGTTGATACCGTACATTCTGGCATTGGCATCAGTGGTCAGCCTTCTCGCCACCGCACGGTATGCAAAAATCGGCTTTTCGCCTGAAGTTACCGAAATATCTCTCGGATAGTATCTGAAAGTTCCGTCGTTCGTTGAAGCATTACCGCCCATACCGCCGGAAATGGAGTATGCATCCTCGCACTCAAAGGTCGAATCGACAAGCTGCCTCAGCTCGCCGTTTACGATGTTTACAGCGGAATAGGCATAGGCCAAAAGTCTTCTGTCCTGAAGATCCTTGCCCGTAGTGTGGGCTGTTTCCGAAAGTCTGGCGACCGTCGCAAGAGCGATGATCGAAAGACTCATCGTCATCAGGACAGTGATGAAAAGAGCGACACCTCTTTTTTTCACGGAATCTTTTTCAATCATGTATCACCTCTTACTTTTTGACCTGATCTTCCAGCATCCTGAAATTAGCGAGATAGACGACCCGCTGAAAAACCGAAGCCGTATAGTTGGGATTTGTAAGTTCATAACAGTTATTAGTATTCTTATTGAAGATACAATATTTATTGGACATCGACGGAGCCGCATTGACATCTTTGGCTGTGACTCTGTCTTTTAAAGAAAGGAGGACGAAACCGAACCTGACCGCTACGATATCGTTCCTCTCTTCAGCTGAGAAAGTCGTGACCCAAGTCCTTGATTCAACATCGCCTTCGATGGATTCCTTAAGGAATTCAAGAACAAAGAAAGGTATCTGAAAAGTCTGGTTCGCCTTATTGTCATATTCAAAATTTATAAGCTCGTTTTCAGCACCTGTCGGATTTCCGCTTGAATCCAGCTCTTTATACGTAAGTTTGAGCGATTTCGGATATGTATAAGTCAGCGCGTAGTAGAAATCCTCACCCGAAACAAGTGTCCCCGCGGGAAAACGCTGCTTGCAGGTCTTACCGTCATCCGCCGACCATTCCTTATCGAAAGACTCCACCGTAACGATCGCGTTGTTTCCGCTGTAGCTCGGCGCCCCTATCTGTTTGGTAACATAGATGCCCTGCTGGTTGTGGATGTAAAGCTTGCTTATATTTGCATGGAACGCAGCACTGTTGAAGATCTTGAAAGTGCACGCGGGATACGTTCCGGAAGCGTCCTCCTGAAGTTTTGAGACCGGAGAACCGTAAGGAGAAAGATATGTGAACGAAACATGATCCTTTCCCAATCCGCCCCGGGGCGTTCCGCGAAGGATACCGAAAGCAGTGTCGCTCGTCTGAAGGTCGCCTATCTCACCGTTCAAGCCGATAAGTCTCATGGAATTTGCAAGCGTGTCCATGATCTGCTCTCCCAAAAGATTGACAGAAACTCTGATCGATGAGGTCCTCTCGGTTTTCAACGAAGCTTCGTAAAGTTTATAGAAAGAGGCGATGACCGTAATGGTGAGAAATATGCTCACCATAAGTTCAATAATGGTAAAAGCCCTGTTTTTTTCGATCTTCATCATACACTCCGTCAATATTTATGATTGGATCTTACCAGCGGTATGGAAAGATAGTTGCATGCAGCCTCGGAATAATCTGCGAAACAGTTTTTGTCAGGATAGCCCTTTTTAGGCCAGTAGACTGAGACATCGACATGATAAAGTGTCGAAAGAAAAGTCCCCTGGGCAGCGTAAGTCTGCGTTTTATTGGCATAACTGTCAGCACGGACCGCCCTGTAGAACCTGTATGATCCGGTCGAATCCTGTGCTCCAAGAATATTGAAGGGGCTGTAGAGGAACTTGTCTCCGAAAAGTTTTGAATTCGTCATGACTGAGTCAAGCTGGGATGAAGTTCCGACAAGTGCAGTTTTCTGCGGAGTGGAAGTAGGATCTCCGACCATATCGCCGAACGATTCAAAAGACATCGAATTGATCTCGTCAACAAGGTTGAAAGCCAGAGCATGGGCAAACTGCGCCGATTCATTGTCAAAGATCACAGCCATAGAGTGTGCGTGAAAAGCCATATACCCGAGCATCGAAGTTGTGAAAATAAAAATCGATATCATAACTTCTATAAGAGTGAAAGCTTTGATTTTATTCATCTTTTCCTCCTATATATTCAGCGGATTGGCCGCAGAAGTAGTAAAAATCGAAGAATTGTATGAAGAGCTGTCCGAAAAAGCCGTGCAGACAAAATACTCTCCTGATTTGTCGACATCGATCCTGTACCAGATGGCGTCATTGGCCGTGCCGCTTATTTTTGACCTTACGACCGCGCTCATGACAAGCTGTTTAAGATGGTTGTCGCTGCCGCCGCATTTTCCGGGAGTCAAACTCGGAAAAGCGTCCGCCTTCGTCTTTACGACGCCGTTGGAATTGAAGACGAGCCTTCTCGAGAAACCTTCGTTGTCAGTATCGTTGTTGACAGCTTCTATCGAGACCGTATCCAAGAACAGATTTTTCTTGAGCAGTGTTGATGTCTGCCAGCTCGCCGCCGTGTTTTCCATATCCTTTTTCTGATAGATCGAATACTCGTGCAGACCGAAGACTATCGCCGTCTGGAGCCTGATCCCGAGATAGACATTCATGTCACCGCCTGTCGATTCGCCGGTCTCATCGTCGACTTTAACCGGAATCTTGATGACTCCGTTCGTATCGTCGCCTACGACAGTGTATCCCGCAACCGATCTCGCCTTTGAAAAATCGGAGAGAAGTTCCATAACTGCCTGAAGCCCTCTGTTCCTCGCATTCCACACCTGGACTTTGGGAACAGCCACAGTCGCGATTATCGTCAGAACCCCCATCGCGATCATCAGCTCGATCAATGAAAAACCTTTTGTCTTTCTCACGTCAGCCTCCGTCAAAAATCAACTCAAAATTTTTATTATAAATACAATTAAATTTCGTCCGTCTGTGTAGAAAAGAACCCCGGAGTTTTCCGAAAAACGTCCGTCTGTGTAGAGAAATACCATATTCGCTAAATAAAATCAAGTATTTGCTATTTTTTTATTTTTTTCTTGTTTTTATGCGTTTTTTTGAAGGTTTTTTTACTATTTTTCTTGATTTTCGAGATTTTTCCGGAATTCGGCCGGAGTCATGCCTGTCTGTTTTTTGAAAATGTTGTTGAAAGTGGATTTCGAATTGAAGCCCGCCTCGATCGAAAGTTTCAGGATGCTTTTGTCGTCGTTCCTGTGGTCGCGCATCATCGAAATGACCTCTTCGAGCCTGTATGTGTTGACGAAATTGTAGAAGGTCTGACCGCAGTATCCGTTGAGGACCTGGGAAAGCGTGTTTGCAGAAAGTTTCAGCTTCTTGGCGAGTTCCGGAAGAGTAAGATACGGATTTTTATAGAGTTTTTCTTTTTCCATCAGATCTTTTGCCTCTTTTGCGTAGGCTGCCGCGATCTCATCGTCAAGCTGATAGCCTTCATACTTCTGTTTTTCTCCTGGCACGTCTTTTTCCGGGTCAAAAAGTTCACTTTCAGCAGTATTTTCAACGACTTCAGCATTAACATCGTAAAGCTCCGCGGGATCTTCCGCCTCTGCGTCAAGGCTCTCCTGCGGCAGCGTGTCCGGCTCTTGCAGAGAGACCGGCTGGTCAGGATTCGGCTGCGAAACAGTCTGAGAGCTTGGAGACTGCACCTCTTCCGGGCTCCCCTGAGATATCGGAGCCGGCTGCGAAGCAGTCTGAGAGGTCCCGCGCCCTCTCTTCACCGCGAAGAACAAAATTCCGGCAGCCAAAGCGGCCAGAACCGCCCAAACAGCATAACTTATTGATTTTTCTTCAATTTCATCATCAGAAGGCACACTTTTTTCCGGCACTGCAGAGTCAAATTTTTCAGGTCTTCTCCCGTTTTTCTTCAAAACCGCGATCCCTTCAAGGGTCGGGAACCACAGATCTCCGTTCCTGCGTTTCAGGACCGAAGGCTGGACTCCGCCGGTGGACTCGGGACGCCTGATCCCGTCATCAGAACCGAAAACTTTGCATCCGACCCGGCCGTTTTCGCCGCGAGCCGCCTCAAGAACAGCTTTTTCTGAAAGAGAAAAGATCCCTTTCGTGCTTGAAAACCAGAGCTCTCCGAGATCGCCGGAAGTGATCCCGAGGATCGTGTCGCTGCACAGCCCTTTGCGGGAATCGACCCGCGAGATCTTCATATTTTTATCGATCAGAATGAGCCCGCTGTTCATCGTTCCGACAAAAACGGTCCCGTCGCCGCCGACATGGAGCGAGACTGGAACATCTGCTGCAAGTTCGTGATCTATTTCATGAAATTCGTCATTTTCATCGAGCCGCCAGACCCCTTTCGAAGCTGCGAACCAAAGGTTTCCCGCTGTGTCTTCGGCAATAGAAGAGACAAAATCGGAATCATCACCGAATTTCCGGATGAGGCGCCATCCTTTTTTAGTGTAAAGATAGACAGAACCTCCGCTTCCTCCTGCCCAGAGGCGCGATTTTTTGTCGCGGAATATCGCACTGACCGCATTCACGGCCGTTCCTTTATCGACAGGCATCCTACGGAAAACATTAGGTTTTTCCGGCAAAAATTCAATTATGCCGTCAGTAGTCCCGACAAGGATCTTCCCGTCTTCATTAAGGAACAGACCTCCGACAAAACGCCCGATGTCGCCTTTTCTGTCCTTCACATATTTGAATGTTTCATTTTCATAGACAAAAAGTCCGCCGCCGCGCGTCCCGGCCCAGACTCTACCTGAAGGATCTTCCAAAAGCGCGTAGACTTTTTCGTTCAGAAGACCCGATTCGCGCCCCAAAGTTATGAATTTTCCAGGATAAAAGAGGGTAAGACCGCGACTGCCCGCGAGCCATACGAAACTGCCGTCGAGCATGACTTCCGAGGATGAGCCGACATCGGAACAGAACGCTCCGCAGGGCTTCACGGCACCGTTTTCAACAAAAAAGAGAGTTCCGGCCGATGTAAAGACAAGGGTCTCTTCCCGGAAATCGATATCTTCGACAGGCTCTTTCGTCCCCGGGTCAGTGATCTTCTCACATTTTTTCCCTTTAATTTCAAGGATTTCGCCTTTTTCAGTCCCGACAAAGACCCTCCCTTCAGCCGCTTTCCCGGCCGTGATCTTAAGAGAGCTGCCGCTGCAGAGATTTTCCGAAAATCCGCTTTCACCGAGACTCCTCACTTCGCCGTTCTCAAATCCGGCGTAAAGAGCCGAACCGTCAGAAAAGAGTGAAGAGACCTGTGCTTCAGGAAAAGCCGTTTTTTTGCTCAACTTACTGATATCATTACCTTTTATTTCAAAGATCTCTTTACCGTCAGTTGCAAAAACGGTGCAGTCTCGCGCCGTCACGACATCAAAGATCCCGCGCCACGCAAAAAGTTTTTCCACCTTTCCGCCCGACTCAGAAATTTCAGAGATTCCTGAAGCCGAAGCGACGAAAACTTTGCCGGTGCACCCTGACAAGCCGTTGATTTTATTGCTTAAAATCGCAGAACTTGTATTCGTAGAAAAAATTTCAGACGATCTTGAGTCTATCCGCACAAGCCCTTCCACTGTTCCTGCCCATACCAGACCGTCACCGTCGCGGTAAAAAGATGTGACATTGTTGTGGGGCAGAGCTGAAGATGACCATGTGCGCGTGGCGGAATGCAAAAAATCATAGAAAGAGAGTGCATCCCCGAAGATCCCGAAAGGAATCGAAAATAAAATTGAGACGAAAATAAAACGACCAAACATGGCGCCATTTTAAAAACTGGATTTTTTTTGGCAAGTTTTGCAGTTCATAACGACATATCTGTCAAAAAAGTGGACTTCTCCGCTTTTCCGATTAAAATAGATTTGGTTTTTTAAAAATTATTTTGGTTTTAATAAAGGAGTTTCTGATGAAAATTCTCAAAATTTTTCTCTGTGCGGCTTTCATTTTCACGATTGCGGCATGCGAAAGTAAAGATGACCATCATTACGAGTATCCCGATGACGATCCGACGACCGAGAAAGGAAACATCGGCGATCCGTGCGTAAAAAACGACGACTGTAAAGACGGACTTTTCTGCATAGACAAAAAGTGCGGCAGGCCGTCACCTGACGAAGATACGAACGACGATGACAACGATGCTGACACTCAGGACGACACGAATCCGGACGACGACACCGATACCGACACTGACACCGGAGACCATGATGCGGATACAGATACGGACGACGACACCGATACGAACGATGACGACGAACCCGATGACACTGACACGCAACCCGATGAAGACAGTGATACGACCCCGTACAATCCGGAATGCGGAAACGGCATAACAGAAATGGGTGAAGAGTGCGACAACGGCTTTGCCAACAGCGATGAGCCCGGCGATTACGACTCCACATGCCGCACGAACTGCAAATTCGCAGGATGCGGCGACAATATCACCGACAACAGTGAAGCCTGCGATGACGGAAACAGACTGAACGGCGACTACTGCTCGGCTGACTGCCAGACTGTCACCGGCTACTGCGGCGACGGGATCCAGCAGAACAATGAGGAATGTGATCCGAAAGACGATCCTTACTGCTCAAACGACTGCTCCGAAATAACAGGTTTTTGCGGCGACGGCATAATTCAGTTGAATGAAAAATGCGACAAGGCCAATCCAGGCGAAGGCGGAGGCCAGGGCACAAGCCCCTACTACTGCTCGTTCGACTGCATGGAAATCACCGGATGGTGCGGCGATAACGAAAGACAGATCGAAATCGAAGAGTGTGACGACGGTACAAACAACGGAAAGTACAACTACTGCAACACGACATGCTCCAACAAGGTCTTCTGTGGCGACGGCATAGTTCAGCCGGCATACGAAAAATGCGATGACGGAAACAACGAGAACGGAGACTACTGCTCTGCCGACTGCCAGACATCATACGGCTCGTGCGGCGACGGTACCGTTCAGTGGTTTGAAGCGTGTGACAAGGCAAATCCCGGCGAAGGCGGAAAGCAGGGGATCGGCGCATACTGTTCCAACGACTGCAAAACCGTTTTGGGAGAATGCGGCGACTCTGAAATTCAGACAAACGCCGGTGAAGAGTGCGATAATGGCGAATTCAACGGCAACACCGGTTGTCCTTACGGGACAGTTACCGGATGCGAAGTCTGCTCTTCTAACTGCAAAAAGATCCCCGGAATTCCGAGATACTGCGGTGACGGCGTGATCCAGGCTGGCGAAGTATGCGATCCGGCTCTCGATCCGTATTGTTCAAGCGATTGCAAAAAGATCGAAGGTTCGTGCGGCGACGGTATAAAACAAAGCTTCGAAGCATGCGATACAGCTCTTGATCCGTATTGTTCGAGCGATTGTAAAAGAATCGAAGGTTCGTGCGGCGACAACACCAAAAACGGCAATGAAGAATGCGATCTTGGCTCCAATAACGGAAAGACAGACTGTGCTTACGGCAATACAAGCTGCAAAGTCTGCACGTTGGAATGTAAGGAAGCAGACGGAACACCTCACTACTGCGGCGACCACAGAAAGGACGAAGCAAACGGAGAAAGGTGCGATGACGGATCAGAACTCAACGGCACATACGGCTACTGCAAATCAGACTGCACCGGTATCGGCGAACACTGCGGCGACAGCATCAAAAACGGCAATGAAGACTGCGACCTCGGTGAAGGAGTCAACGGAACGATAACCGACTGCGCTTACGGTGAAACAAGCTGCAAAGTCTGCACGTCGGGATGTAAGGAAGCCGACGGGAACACTTCCTACTGCGGTGACGGAAGGACAGATACGGCAAACGGCGAAGCCTGTGACAAGGCAAACGACCCATATTGCGCAGACGACTGCCGCTCTGTGAACGGCTATTGCGGCGACGGAATAAAACAGGACAACGAGGCCTGCGATGACGGCAATACTGTCGACGGAGACTACTGTTCGGCTGACTGCCAGACAATTACCGGATACTGCGGCGACAGAGTACAGCAGACCAATGAATCTTGTGACAGCGGAGAAAACAACGGCAAATACAAACTGAACTATCCGCCATACTGCAACAGTGACTGCAACGGCTACAGCGGATACTGCAACGACGGAAATATAGACAGCGCTGACGGTGAAGAGTGCGACGAAGGTCCGGAACTCAACGGAAAAATAAACTGCGAGTACGGTCAGACAAGCTGCTCTGTATGCAACTCCAGCTGCAAGATCCGCAGCGGCGAGACTTCATACTGCGGAGACGGAACCGTTGATGCGGCAAACGGAGAAGTATGCGATGACGGCAACAATCTTGACGGCGACTACTGCTCGGCTGACTGCCAGACTGTTACCGGCTATTGCGGCGACGGAATAAAACAGGACAACGAAGCCTGTGACGACGGTAACAACGACAACAACGACTATTGCTCATACAACTGTCAGACTGTAACAGGATACTGCGGTGACGGAACGAGGCAGCTTAACGAAGCATGCGATAATGCCGATCCGAGCGTAGGTGCCGGAGAAGGTATCGGCGATTACTGTTCGTTCGACTGTCAGCAGAGTTCCGGCTATTGCGGAGACGGAACAGTACAGACCAACGAAGCATGCGATGACGGCAACAATCTTGACGGCGACTACTGCTCGGCAGACTGTCAGACTGTTACAGGCTCTTGCGGCGACGGAACAGTCCAAACCAACGAAGCATGCGATGACGGCAACAATCTTGACGGAGACTACTGCTCGGCAGACTGTCAGACTGTTACAGGCTCTTGCGGCGACGGAACGAAACAGGATATAGAAACATGCGATGACGGCGACGGAGTCAACGGAACATACAACCACTGTAACAGCAGCTGCGACGGATATATGCCGAGATGCGGTGACGAAAACATCGACACGGACTACGGCGAAGTCTGCGACGAAGGTGCGGTGAACGGAACATATCTCCACTGCAGCAGTGACTGCACATACATTACAAGATGCGGCGACGGCGTAAAACAGCCGAATGAAAACTGCGACGATGGTGATGAAAACGGCAGTTACGGTTTATGCAACAACAGCTGCACCGGAATCACCGGCAAATGCGGTGACGGTATCTGGCAGAACGATAACTGCGGAGGAGCCGAAGGATGCATCGAGATCACCGGAGGTCCTGAAGAGTGCGATTACGGCTATCAGAACGGCGCTACGGAATGTGAATACGGCAAGAAACAGTGCTACGTATGCACGTTATCATGCATGAAAATCGAAGGAAACACTTCCTATTGCGGCGACGGGAACATCGACTACGCTCACGGAGAGGCGTGCGACGACGGAGACGACAACGGCGATTTCGGCAAATGCGACACCACCTGCAAAGAAGTCGTAACCTGGAAATGCGGTGACGGAAATATCGACTGGACTCACGGCGAAACATGCGACGACGGAGACGACAACGGAACTCCGGAGCACTGCAATTCGACATGCAGCGGTCCTACTCCTTACTGCGGAGACGGAAGGACTCAGCGCGAAGACTGCGGCAGCTGGCCTGTCTGCAATGAAACTCTGACTGAAAACTGCTGCGAAGTCATTGAAGGAATGAGCGAAAAGTGCGATGACGGAGAATGGAACGACCGTCAGGGATACTGTTACAGCGACTGCTCGGGTTACTGCGGTGACGGCAAGATACAGCGTGAAGACTGCGGCTCGCTGCCTCTCTGCGATGAAAACACGACTGAAAACTGCTGCGTAGTTTCTGCAGGAGTAAACGAAGTCTGCGATGAAGGTTACGAGTTCAACGGGCAGATCGGTCACTGCAACTGGACATGCGACGACAACACTGCAGTCTGCGGCAACGGGATCGTTGAAAAGGGCGAAGCTTGTGACGACGGCGACGACAACGGAAAATACGGCAAATGCGATCCTTTCTGTAAAGGAGATCCTACGCTTAACGGCTACTGCGGCGACGGCAAAGTCCAGAAATCCGATCCGGAACACTGCGGCACACTGCCTCTCTGCACAGAAAGCGTGACACAAAACTGCTGCGAAATAAAATCATTCGGAGCCGGCATTCCTGAAGAGACCTGCGATGAAGGCAAAGATAATAACGGATACCACGGTCACTGCAATCTCACATGCAGCGGCATATCTTCATGCGGCGACGGCGAACTCGGAAAGGACGAAATATGTGAACCTGGAACAATGGAATCTGCTTTCCAGTGCAATATGATCCCGCAGTTCAGCACCACAGATGAAAGCATAATGGTGACCGACTGCGACTCCGACTGTATGCCGGTTTTTGACAACTGTGTATATGACAACAGCTATACGAGTCCGTTCTTCACTACAGGACAGATCTTGTGCTACAACAATTCAGCCGCCGACTCATGTCCGGTCAACGAAACCGACGATTTCTACGGTCAGGAGCCGCAATTCAGCTATATGACTCACGATTTTGAAGTCATTGCCAACGGTGAAATAATCGTCGACAACGCATCAGGACTTATGTGGCAGACCGACACGCCGTCGATCTATAGCGCAGAAATAAAAGAGACATATTACACCTGCGAAGCATCATCATCCTGCACTGCGACCGAAGCCGATTATTACTGCAGCTTCACCGACATAGGCGGATATTCCAACTGGAGACTGCCGACCGCTGCAGAGTTGTCGACAATCATGGATTACGCTTCGGCTTCACATCTCTACTCAGGCTTCACCAATACGAGCGGATCCTATTGGACAAGCGACGGTATCGTCTTCTCCAGCACCGACGGCACATCCTTCCCGTCAACAGGAACTGCGAAGATCAAATGTGTCCGCACGATCGACGACTCAGACAACGGCTGCACAGCGCTTCAATGTTCGGGAAAAGATGACGAAAGCACTTTCATACTTGAATCACCCGATATGACGATGCTGTTCAGGGAAGTTGACGATATGTACTTCACCTTCTGGCATTTTGACAGTCTCACAACCGGCGAATCATGGAAAAACGCGCTTGCGACCTGCGCCGCTTTCGACAACTCGAACGGCATCAACAAAATGAGACTTCCGACTGTCAACGAGCTGATGTGGCTTATCGACAGAGAAAACGGAGGTTCTCTGATATACGGATTCGCGGGCAAAGCATGGACTTCGACGACATTCGCTACCGATCCGTCAAAGGCTTACGCCGTAGATTTCTCGACAGGAAGCGTCGTCACGGATACGAAAGGCACCAACAATATTGTTATCTGCGTTGAATAGGAGGACAATCATGAAACTGAGGAAATTTTTCTTCTTTACGCTCGTTTTCGCGGCACTCGTCTTCTGCATAAGCTGCAAAGGGAAAAATGATCCCTATGCAGATCTGGACGATGACATAATCCATGACGATTCCGACACATCGGCTGACACCGCTCCGGACAGTGATGACGACACCGGTGACACGACTGACGACAATACAGATACAGCGCCGGACGACGACACAGATACCGATACCGGCGATCACGACAATATTCCGGACGAGTCGCACGAGACCGATCCCGACCCGGTTGATGACAGTGACTCTCAGTCTCAGGATGAGGACACAGACGAACCTGAAGACGATCCGAGCAACGATGACGATGCAGATACTGAAGAACAGGGAGACGAAGACTCGATCCCTGAAAAAGATGATCCGGAAACGATCTGCACTGGTCAGACCCAGTGTTTTAGCAGCAAGCAGGAAATAAGCTGCCCATCCGCTCCTGAAGCTGATTTCTTCGGTCAGGATGCCCAATACGCAAACAAGGGCTACTGCCTGAACAAGAGCTTCTCGACAACGAACGATCTTGTAACAGACAATATCTCCGGACTCATCTGGCAGAGAAAACTTCCGGAAGAAGGATGTCCGAATCACGGTGACGGAACAAATGTGGTCGTATGCACAAAACAGGAGGCTGTCAATTACTGCAACAATCTGAACCTTGCCGGCTTTGATGACTGGCGTCTCCCGACTCCGGAAGAATTTGCGACGATCAAAAATTTCGGATCTGTCCCAGCCATTCATACAACTGCAGACACCGAGTATTTCCCGCTGCCGGCATCAAGTGTAAAGACTTTCTGGACAGGATCATCTTCAGGTTCAAGCGGAAAGAGCTGGTCAGTAGATTTTCTGAACGGAGAAACGAAAGACGACCAGAAAGATTCAACAGCTTTATATGTCCGCTGTGTCAGAGGAGAAGAACTTGCCAAACCGGTATTCAAAACTTTCCCCACAGACGAGGGAGAGGAGATAGTATACGATTATACAAACGAATTGAGATGGACCAAAACTTTCGGCGAAGAGATGACATGGAAACAGGCTTTGAAATACTGTGAAAACCTTGAATATGCAAATGAAAAAGATTGGAGGCTGCCTAACATAAACGAACTCGCATCTCTTGTTGATTATTCCATTTCAGGACCGGCTTCCGAATTTCCGGGTTTGATACTTGCCTATTTCTGGAGTTCTACATCGTATGCCGGATACCCGTCACAGGCATGGACCACCGACATGACTTCCGGAACAGTCAAGATATACAACGGGAAAACTTACTCCGCCAGAGTCATCTGCGTAAAATAGGTCCTATTTTTTCGTATTTTCAGGATTTTTCGTCTTTTTGAACAGCATAAAACCGCCGATAAAAAGAACGATCGAGATCCACTGGCTTGTGGAAAACATGAGAAAACTTCCGCGTATGTCGTAGCGCAGAAATTCGATTATAAAACGCGTCACCGAGTATGAAAGAAGGAAAATCGCCGAAATATATCCGGGTCCCCTCTTTTCTTTCGAGCATGCAAGTTTCAACAAAACGATGAATATCACCAAGTTGCTAAACGAATGGATGAGCTGAGTCGGAATCAGCGGCTGGGTGTCGGTAAAAAGACTCGTGTGATCCGGATCGATGTGGAAAAGCGAGAACATCGTTCTTGAGCCTTGGGGAAAGCGTATACCGAACAACTGAGACGGCCTTCCGAAGCAGCACCCTTCAAGAAAGCAGCCGATACGTGTGAGCCAAAGCCCGTTCGCAACACATATCGAGGCGGCATCCGCGGTCTTGAGGAACGATCTTTTGTCGTGCGGATAGGCGATCATGGTAAAAACTGCGCCGGCAATGAATCCTCCCAAAAGTCCGCCGTAAAAAACATGCCCCGCAACAAAAGGGTTGAGCATCCTGGTAAAAAGATAGCTTATGCCGTTTGCCTTCAGACCTTCGAAATAAGTCATCAGCATCCCTTCGAAAAGGATGTGAAATATCTTTGAAACGACCAGTGCCGACGGAACTATGACAAGGGGCATTCCTATCATCTTTTTCAAGCTCAGACTGAAGCGTTTCGAAGTCCAGATCATGATCGGAAGCGTCATGAAAAACGAAAAAAAGAGGATAGTCATGTATGCGCCGGGATAAGGCACAGCGAAAATTTCAAAAAGAGGCTTGAAAAGATCAGGATTCATGCGCCTTCTCCTGCTGAGAAGCGTCTTCAGCCGAAAGTTCCGGAACAGCCGACTCGGCATTTTTGGATCTGATATAGCCCGAGGCGATAAATTCAGTATTCGCTGAGTTCAGTTTCAGTGTTTTGCAGTACTGCTGGACAAAATTTTTCACATAAAGATCGGCGGGAAGCTGGTTGTACATATCATTTTCGATCGCATAAAGCACTGTGTTCGAGATCTTGGTGCGGGAAATTATCAGTTCATAAGAGATCCCGACTTCTTCGCGTATCTTTCTCAAAAGATCGCCGGTGATCGGCAGACCCCTGTATTTATTGAAGATATTGTTTGCATCTATAAGATCGCCGTCTCCCGAAGACGAGACCTCCTTTTCGGCGCTCCGGCCGAACACGTCCTTTTTGACGAGGACTTCGCGTTTCTTCACGCGGTTGTATTTTTTGATGACTTCTCCGATGATGAAAATATCGGGAAAAGAAGTTTCAAGCGAAAGAAGATGGGTCGCGATATCCATGTCATACTCGCGCCTTATTTCAGGATCGTTGAGTTCTTTGAAGATCGTATCTACAAGCGCGTTCAGGATAAAAAGGTCGCTGTCTTCGTAGATGTCGCGCAGCATCGGATTGTCACTGACATAAAGTTTTTTGAGTTTTTCATACTGGTTGTTGATGTCAAAAGTCGAGCAGCCGCGGTCAAGACCGAACCACTCGTAATAGTTGAACGGGGTTATCCGCAGTTTCTTTTTGACCGAACTCTGCTGGAAAAGGCGCGAAGAGAGCGTGCTGACAAGATCGTCAAGTGCGTCGATGAATTCCGAGTTAGCCTCGAGGGTCACGACAGGTTTCATCGCCGCGATCGAAGTCGGAACAAGGTCGGAATAAGCTATCTCAGCGATACAGTCCGTGTCTATGCCGAAACTGCTGCTTATTATAAAGCGGTAAAGCTGCGCGAGCTCTTTGTCTGCCGAATTGCGCATGCCGTTGTAGACTATGCCTATCTTGAGATCGGTCTCAATGTTCGCGATCTGGTTGGAATTTTTCGGAATAGCCTGGGAAAGCAGCACAAGAAGGTTCCTGAATGTAAAAAGATAATCCTTTTTTGCGCGCCGTATGTTCAGCGTTTCGAGCTGGATATCATACTTGAGTTCGAGATTGCGGAGCCTGTAGTTGACGAGCTCTCTGAAAAAATAGTTGCTTTTCTCGAACGAAACGAAATCGGGCGAAATGAACATGAGCGAATAGTCCGCTATTCCGATCACTTCCATAAGATCGGGATTCACGACCGAACCCATATCGATGAAGACAAAGTCAAACTGCCCCTGCCCCATCTCGCCTTTCCAGCGGATCAGAAGCTCGCTTATTTTCGAGCCCTGATGCTGCAGGTTGCTGAAAAAGCTGAGATTCTGATAGTTTGTCGAGATAAGCGGCAGCACCGAGAAATGCTCGGCGACTTCATCGGAAACAGCGATAGTCGGAAGATTAAGATAGGCGTGCAGAGTCCCGCCGTTCGGAGCCGCATCAATAAGAAGGACTTTCTTTCCTTTCTGGGCAAGATAGATGGAAAGATTCGCGATTATCATTGAAGTTCCCGCTCCGCCCTTCGGAGAAAATGCTGCGATCAGCTTTACCATTCAGTTCACCTCTACTATAATTTTTCCTTTATTTTCTGTGTGTATGCCTCGATCTCGTCGAATGTCTCCCTGTCAATACGCCCGGCTTCGAGCGATTCAGCAGCATAGTCGAGCGCCGTTCTGCCGCTGTGGTCCTTTGCAAGCGGCGAAACTCCTGCGGAAATGAGGAATCTGACATAAGCCGGCCTCCCCTTTTCCGCCGCGATCAAAAACAGAGTCTTTTTGTCTTTGTCGCGCCTTTCGAGATCCGTCGATTTTCCGGCGAGCATCCTGAACAATCCGATGTCCTCTTCCACTGCAAGAGCCGCGAGAGTGTTTGCCGCGTCACGTCCGAAATTATCCTGAAGGTTTGCGTCGGCGCCGTTTTCAAGCAGGAACCGGGCACATTCGAAAGAATTTCCGGCAGCGGCATAGTGAAGCGGAGTTTTTTCTGAGTTGTCCATTATTTTAAGGTTGGCGCCCGCCGCGGCCAGCTTTTTCAGCATCGTGCAGTCCTTTTTGGAAGATGCCGTCATGACTGCGTTACGCCCCGATCTGTCGGCAAAGTTGAGAAGTTCAGGCATCTTCAGAAAAATGTCAAGAGCCTTTTCGTCATCGTTTCCGACAGCCTCCAGAAGTCCCGGCCCGTCAGCCTCATATCCCGCTTTGTTAAGCAGAGAAGCGTTGTCTTCGGAACATGAGATCAAAACAAAAACAATGAAAAGAATCGACAGAACAGAGGATTTCATTTGCAAAACTTGCGTCTCAACGCATTAAAGGACAAAAAAGAACACTGCGCCTGCGGCAGCTGCGGCAAGAAAAATAATTCCGAGAGCTATGGCGATCTTTTTGCCGGCGCCCGATCTGTTCACGCGGGTGACTTCGGTCTTCTCGTCCTGCTCCGCATCGTTGATGCTTCTTATTTTCCTGCCTTTTATATCTTTTCTCAGTTTTTCCTTTCTTGATTTCTCTGCCTCGAGCTGATACGGCTGCGGATCATAGGTCTCATCCTTCTCGACGAACTCGAACAGAAAATCACCGACCCTGATCTCGTCCCCGTTCCTCATGTCGACGGAGTTGACTTCGGTATCGTTCACGATGAGCGGATAGTCCGCATTGTAGTCGCCTTTTACAAGAAGGTAGATGTTGCCGTCGAAAACGATCTTTGAATGTATCGGCGGGATATCTTCGGATGAAAGATAGACATCGGCGCTTGCGTGCGAACCTATTACAGTTTCTCTTCCGGCAAGAGGGAAGATCTTTCCGCCGAGATAGCCGTTCTTGGCAAGAAGAAGATTGTCCTGCGCCACCTTTACGCCTGAAGCCTCGACTGCCGGCTGGACAGTTCTGAGAAGAGCTTCGTCGTCCTGTTCAAGATAAATGTTGTAATCGCCGGCGGTTATGACGTTGCCGACAAAGATCTCGAGCTTTTCGCCGACAAGTTCGCGCTCGTCGACAAAAGTGTGGTTGTAGCTTCCGCGGTCGCAGATGATTATCCTTCCGTCAACGATCTCGAGCTGGAAGTGATAACGCGACACATTCCTTTCATCCAGGACGAGATCGTTTTTCGGACTTCGCCCTACGGTGATAAGGTTACCGTTGAACTCGAAAATATTCAGTTCGTTTCTGTCGTTTTCGACTATGAGTTTCAGAACAGCCATTAAAACCTCTAAAAAACATTAAAGCCCGTTTCTTATAACACACTGAATTTTTTTTGCAAAATATAAGTGATTTTCTAAAATACCGCGTTTTTTTGTTATCTAAAAACCTTTAAAAGGAGTTTGCAAATGAAGAAGGAAATCAAACAGCTTGGTCAAGAACTAATTGATTTTATTGACAAATCACCGACAGCGTTCCATGCGGCGCAGAATATTGCCGAAACTTTGACAAAAAACGGCTTCACCGAACTCGACGAGAGCGAGCCGTGGAAGCTTGTTAAAGGAAAAGGATATTTCGTCAGAAGAAACAGCTCTTCACTCATCGCATTCAGGCTCGGGACCGAGGCTCCGGTGAACACAGGCTTCAAGATCGCAGGCGCACACACCGACAGCCCGCTTCTCAAATTGAAGGAAAACGCAGAAAATATTTCGGCGGGATGCGTCAGAGTCACGACCGAGATCTACGGCGGTCTGCTCGTCTACACATGGCTTGACAGAAATCTCGGCATCGCCGGCCGCGTCATGGTCAAGAGCAAAAACGGCGAAGTCGAAAAACTCGTGAACATAAACAGACCCGTTGCAATAATCCCCTCGCTTGCGATCCACATGAACCGCGAGGCGAACAAAGGGTTCGAATTCAATCCGCAGAACCATCTCCAGGTCATTCTGACGGCTGACAGCGAAGCAAAAAACGTTTTGAAAACGCTCGTTGCGAAAGAGATCGGCGAAAAACCGGAAAATATCGGCCAGACAGACCTTTTCGTCTACGACCTGCAGGGCGGAACTTTCGGCGGGATCGATGACGAGTTCATCTCCACCGGCAGACTCGACAACCTGCAGATGTGCCACTCGATCATGACAGCGTTCCTTGCCGCGAAACCCGGCAAAGCGACGACTGTTGCGGCTTTCTACGACAACGAGGAGATCGGCTCGAGGACGCCGATGGGCGCAGATTCCTCTTTCACGAGGACTATTTTGGAAAGGATCGTCGCACTCACTTCAAAAGGTGCGGACGACAGATTCGTCGCATTTTCGAAGAGCTTCCTCATCAGTGCCGACGGCGCCCACACGCAACACCCGAACTTCCCTGAAAAGCACGATCCCGCTTACGCTCCGAAAATGAACAAAGGTCCCGTCATCAAATTCAGCTCGAGTTTCAGATACGCGACGACGGCGGAAACAAGTTCGTGTTTTGAACAGCTCTGCGCAGGCGCAAAAGTTCCGTGCCAGAAGATAGCCAACCGTTCCGACGTCCCGTCAGGCAGCACGATAGGCCCGATGTCCTCAGCCGCTCTCGGCATTAAAGCGGTCGATGTCGGCAACGCGATGTGGGCTATGCACTCGATCCGTGAGACCGCAGGAACGAGCGATCATTACTACATGACAAAGGCGATTGAGTATTTCTTCGGAAAATAGGGCAAAATTTTTTGATATTTTATTTTTTTTTGCTAATCTCTTTGCCGATGTTTTTTTGTTGCTTTAAATTCCATCATTTTTTTAAGAGGTTGTTATGAAATTGAAAAGTTTGATGCTTTTGGTTTTGATTCCGGTTGCAATGATGCTTGTTTCATGTAATCCGGAAGACGAGTACCTTGGAAAACTCTACTCGAAAGACACGAGAAACTACGCTATCCAGGGGCTCAAAAAGATGAAAGGCGAGATCGTGAACATGGATAAAGCCTGCACGAAGCTCCTCAGGCTCGACAAAACTCCCGAAGCAGGTCTGGCTGTCCTTACGGCAGGCGAGATCGGCTGCACCCAGTCAGTAGACAGGATCAGCGAGATCGTTGATGAGTGTCTGGCTACGACAAACGTAAGAAACCTTAAGACACTTGAAAGTGCCGCTATGGCTTTCGGTCTTCTCGAACAGCCGGCTGCAGTTCCGACACTTGCGAAGTACTTCACGCTCCAGACTCCTGAAGTCCTCGCTCCCGGAATGCGTGAAAAAGCGGAATCTGTCGCAAAACGTGCTGCCATCGAAGCTTTGGCAAAGATGCCGAACGAAAGCAAGCACCTTATTCCCGAGATCCTCAAAGTTTTCGATTCGAAAGTCGAAGATTTCGGTACAAAATACACCACGGCGGGTCTTCTCGGCGAATGGAGAGATCCTTCGACTGTCCGCCCGCTCGTAACAGCTCTTTTCTACGAAGAGCAGGGATTCAGCCTTTTCCCGGAAGCAAGAAAATCGCTCATCAAACTCGGCAAAATGGCTGAAGAAGAGCTTATCAAGGCTTACAACGGCGAAAACCCGAAAGTAAACGAGATCCAGAACGACAACAAGGAAAGAGCTACGAAACAGTTCTGCCCCGAATACATCGGCAACGAAGAAGCTAAAAAGAAAGGCGAATGCCCGAAAGACGACGAATACATGGCAACGATCGCTTCTATCGAAACGACGACCAAACTCAAAACTTCGATCGTTCTTGCCGACATCCGTTCGAAACAGGCAGTCGACATGGTCATCAAAGAGCTCGAAACACAGCTTGCGACCGACAAGAAACAGCCTTTCCTTGCTGAGCACCTTGCAGTCCAGCTTGCAAAATTCGGCGACTTCAGAGCTACCGACACGCTTCTCAAAATGGTCAGCAAGAAGTTCACGAAAGACGCAACCAACGACAAAAAATCCAAAGGCCAGCTTTCAAAAGAGGAAAAAGCTCAGGCTAAGCTTGCAGACAGAGGCCAGGAAATTTCGATCATGATGAAAGGCGCGGAAGCTCTCGCTATCCTCGGCGATCCGAAAGCTCTTCCCTACCTTGAAGAAGTCATCAAGCAGAAACCGGTCTCCGAATACAACGAAATGAACGAAAAGATCATTTTCTACGAAGCTACCGTTTGGGCTGCAGACGCTCTTACAAGAATGGTTTCCGATCCGGAAATGGCTGACAGATTCATCGGGATCGCAAAAGGAGTCATCGAAGAAGGCGAAAAATATGTCGCTAACGTCGAAAAGAAATCGGCTGAAAAAGTTAAAAAGGAACTTCCTGTAGGTCAGGAAATTTCTAAAGACGATATGGACAAGAAAGTCAAAACAGAATCGAGACTTGACGTAAACTACGATTCGACCAACAAGACAGTTGAAATGTTCAAGAGATTCGTTGACAGAGCAGAAGCTGCAAAAGAGTGCAAAGACGACAACGCATGCTATGTTGCAAAACTTGGCGACAAGAACCCGGCAGTCGTTGAAAAAGCTGTCTATATGCTCGGCTACTCCGGCAAACTCGGCGACTACAAAGAACAGCTCAAACCTGTTATGAAACACGCTGAACCCTATGTCCGCGAAGCTATGTCGGTCGCTCTTCTTAAAACAGAGGATAAAGGATTCGCTCCTATTCTTGACGAAGTCCTCAAGTCTGAAGGCGACAAGGTCGAATACGCTGCTGCTATGAAGGAATTCAAGGCAATCTCCAGCTACCTCAGCTCTGTAAACTAACTTTTCCGCATACAAGATCCGTTCATTCTCAACATTTGAGGTTTTCAAATGAAGATAGCCATCGTCAATGTCAATAAGTCAAGAGTGATAAAAAACACGGAATACCATGTTTTTACCGCGAAGACTTTTGTTGAAGCGAGATCGTGGAACGAAATAGATGTTGAAATAGTCAACGTCTACATGACCGACGATATGTCGACTTCCGCCGGTACGATCGAAAACCAGCAGGCCGATATCGTCGTTTTCAGAGTGCTTTACTGGAATGCCGGATACATTATGAAACTGGCGAAATCGTGCCGCGGCACAAAAGCCGTAAAAGGGCTTTGGGGCTACGACACATTCGCCAATCCTGAGGAATATCTCAAAAAGGATTTTGACTTCATAATCCAGGACGAACCGGAGCTTTCGCTTTATGAAATGGCGATGCTGAAACGGAACGGTGAAAGTATCGGAAAGGCTTCGGGGATAGTTTTCAAGGACAAGGAAAGCCGCTCTTTCGTCTATGGCGAGAGCCGCGTCCTTGCAGATCTCGATGCTATTCCCTCACCCTATCTCAACGGAATGATACCGGTCAGCGAAACGACTTCCGTCTATTGGGAGATCGCCCGCGGATGTCTCTTCAAATGTGATTTCTGCGTTGATTTCTCACACGGCGGCAACCTTCGCTATCACAGTTTCGAATACCTTGAGAAAGAGTTGAAATTCTTCGCTGAAAAAGGGGTGACCCAGCTCACCGTCGGCTGTCCGATCGCAAATCTGAGCCACCAGCAGTTCAGCAAGATACTCACGATGATAAGCGATTATCTGCCGAATGCGCTTTTTGAGATCCAGGTCAGACCGGACCTTCTTTCGAAGAGCGACATCGAGACTCTCGCGGATATGAACGTTTTCCTCAACATCGGCCTTCAGACATCGAACCAGAAAGTTCACGAAAATCTTCTGACATCATTCAATGTCGAAAAGGCTCTTGCCAATATCAGGTATATGGCTAACTATCCGACACTTATGTTCGGGATCGATATTATCGCAGGTCTTCCGAGGATGAGCTACGATGATTTTCTCAACGACCTTGAGACTGTCTTCAACCTCTGGCCGATCTCGATAAACCTTCTCCGCCTTTCGATGTATCCGGGGACAAAGATCTACAACAGGATGCGGGAATTCGGCTACACTGTTGAAAATTCATACCCCTATCTTGCCGTTGAAAGCGCGCAGTTCAGCAAAAAGGACATGGAAAAAGTGGATGAACTTTCCGACGGCATCGACCTGCTTTACAACAAAGGGCGCATGGTCTCGATAATCACGATGCTCGCAAAAGGTCTGGAAATGCCGTGCCATGAGATCGTGCTGCGCTGGAACAAGTGGATCAGAAAACAGGCTCCCGATATTGCCGTAACCGATGTCGAAACGATCGAGTATTCGCGTCTTTTCAGCTATATCCACGAGTTTTTCTCGTATATTTTCGACCGTTTTCAGAAGAAAAAACTGTGGCCTGTCGCTTCCGATCTTTTGAAGCACAACCACTTCTACACAACTTCGCTCATGGTCGAGAGCGAGGACAAGGTGGCAATGCCTTACCAGCTTGATTCCATCTGCGACACCACTGTATTCGGCATCAACGACTCCGCATTTTTCGACAAATTCTCTTACGACATCGAAGATCTGATCGACACAGGTTACATCGACCTCAAAAAGTATGTTTCCGAAGTCGATAAGGAAGAACTTTACGGGATCGTCTACCGCATTGACGGCGCAGTTTTTACAAAAGTCATTGCCGAAGAGGAGTTCGCCGTCTTCGACTATATCCGTTCGCACGGAACGGCGACTTTTGCCGAACTCAAGAAAAAATTCAAAAAGGTCGATATCCTCAATATCGTCTACACCTGGGGTGAAGACGGTGTCATCTATGTAGTTTAAGGTCTTTTTTCCGTAAAAACAGTCTCAAACAGAAGAAGGAACGCTTCTTCCGAAGCATCGGCCGGTTTTTCGGTATTTATCGTTTTTGTCGATCCTTTATCCGAAAAATAGAGGAATTTTTTGTCAAAACCTATCGATCTTTCCTTTCTTTTTTCAGCAAAAAGGCTCTGTCCCCACCACCCTGCCGGCTTTTCGATACCCAAAATGTGGGCGATCGTCGGCGCAATGTCGGTCTGGTCGGAGAGAGTCGCAAGATCGGTCTCCGGAAGCTGCCGCTTCGTCAGGACGATGAACGGGATCCTGGCCAGATTGCTGCGCGGATGCCCCGGTATTTTCGCTGTGACATTGTTTAGCGGGCACGAATGGTCTGCCGAAACAACGATGAGCGTAGAGTCGTCAAAAAGTCCCTCTCTATCAAGTTTTTCAATAAAGCCGGCGATATCGAAATCCATCCGGTCGACGGATGTAAGCCAAAGTTTTGCCGCTTTGTCCTTTATGTTGCCTGTCTTCGGAGCCTCGGGATACTTCAGATGGAGGTATCTCATCTGCCCGGCAGGGGGGTGAGTGTCTGTTCCGAGGATCGAGACAAACAGTTTCTCATCACGGTTTTTCTTAATATATTCAACAACTTGATCATAAAGGACCCTGTCTTCGAGCCCCCAGCCGTAGATATATTTTTTCAAGTTTTCATCGGCAAAAAAGTCTTCACGGCCGATTATTTCGGAAAACCCCATATTCTGGAAAACAAGGTTTTCGTTGGCAAAAAATTTGGATGCGCTCCTGATGAAGACCGGCTTGAAACCGTGCTTTTTCAGGATCTTCGGCAGTGAATTTCTGTGTCCGGTCGGCTCCTGAATATTGTAGTTCGGATGCGAATCGAATATGACCGTCAGCCCCTGCAAAGTCGGACTCCCGCTTGTCGTCATGTTGGTGAAAGTGCGTTCCATTATATCGCTGCGGCAGAAAAAACTGTTCGCAAAAGAAGCTTTTATTTTGTCGTTGTAACATGGGAGCGCTTCGAGCGAAAGCGATTCCGTAAAAATATAGATGACCCTTGAATATTCACCGAGATCCAGCTCTTTTTCATCATTCTTTCCAAGGTTCAGTCCGCGGTCACTTATCGTTTTTCTGTATGGCGCGATGTCATTCGTAACTGTAAAATCCTCAGAAAAAAGGCGGTAGTCGCCGACAAATTTTTCCGTCACCGGAGTAAGGACCTTGAATCTTTCGCCCAAAGCGGGAAAGATAACGTCGGTAGTGAAGTCTATCCACTGATTCTGCGTGACATAGTATAGCTGCGCGTTCCTAAAACCGGTTATGACACGGTCGAAGCGTTCGTCTTTATCGAAGAGCGATGATGCGGAAATATTCAACAGATTCAGGAGGATACAAATCGCGAGCCAGAACAGCGATTTTTTGAAAAGATCATCTTTAGGGATCTTTCTTATGCAGAAAAATGAGGCTGCGAAAACCGCTGCGACAAACGTAAATATCGCTGCAAATCCGTACCATGGAACAAACGAAGTTACGCTGTAAGGCGTGATCAGAGCGAAATGGCTGCGCTCGACGAGTGTGTTCCCGAAGTAGTAAAGCAGTATGTCGGCAACGGCGAGAGTCGCATTCGCAGCGACATACAGCGCCGGGATGAAGGCTGTTCTGAACACGGCTTTGAGCGCAAGCAGAGAAAAAAGGAGAAAAGCTGCGTCAAAAAGAAGTTTTACCGTAAAATGAAAGAAGACGTCAGGATCCGTTATGGAAAAGCCGTTTTTCTGAGAGGCTATGACAAGAAAAATGATGTTGAGCACCGTAAAAAACACCACGGCAAGCACTTGAAAAGCATCGATCTTCGGAAGAAATTTCTTCAAGAACCCTGTGACTTTCGTTTTATCCGGCATATCACACCAAATCCAAGGAGCCGAGATCCATCGTAACAAGTCCGGCTGTAAAAGCGGCACCCGGACAGGATCCAAAACAATAAAAATTAAATGGACAAAATCAATAAAATCTTTTGAGACGCGCTTCGCTGCCACATCTTTGAGTTTTTCGGCGGAATCGTTATAATCATCGGTCTTTTGTGAAGGTAAGATCGTGAAAAAGCGGCATTACAAGTGGTTTTCGGCGTTTTACAGGCTGAACGATAAAATAGAAAGAAAATTCACGATGACCGGCCAGGCTCTTGTTCTGTGCGCTTTTGCCCTCATTTTTTTCGGTCTCAACACCCGCGTCAGCATGCTGTTCGCCGTTTTTGCCGTCTCGATAGCGCTGCTTTTGACCGACGCGCTTTCCCTCTTGTTCATAAGGTCAGATTTTGAATTCGAAAGGTTCCTGCCTGAATGCGTGCCGATCGGGAAGAATATGACTTATCCTGTGATCCTGCGTGAAAAAGGCGTGAAGAACAGTTCCGCGAACCTTTTTTACACCGAAGTCCCGGCCGCTCCGATACCCGATTTTGAAGTTTTCAATGCAACGAAAGAACCGGGAGAAGAAAAACGCAACGCCTTCGACCGGAAAATGGGATATTACCGCTGGAAATGGCTCATCACGAAGAACCTGGGCGGGAAATATGCCGAATTTGCCGTTACCGGCAGAAAATCCGGAGGAGGGATCATGTTTGAAGCCTCTTTCCTGCCCGACAGACGCGGAAAGATCAGTTTCGGCGGTGCATACATCTTTCAGAAAGGGATCTTTGGACTTCTGAAAAAAGGAAAGATCATTCCTAACCCAGGCAGTTTCCTCGTTCTTCCCGAGATAAAGGAACAGTTCGAGATCCCTGAAAACGAAGGAGGGCGGACAAATGAAAAAAGCGAGAAGACCCGCGAGACTCAAGAGACGGGAAGCGGTTTTGAACTGAAAGCCCTCAGAGATTTCGTTCCCGGAGATTCGATAAGGAACATCCACTGGAAATCGAGCGCTAAAAGCGGTCAGCTGAGGACGAAGGAGTTTTATAAAGAAGTCGATTCAGGCTCGATGATGTTCATCGACAACTTTTTCCCGGAGCGCTACAGTGAAGATTTTGAGAAGATACTTTCGGCGGCCGCATCTCTCCTGAACGCGATGCAGAAAGATGACAATCTGCCGCAGGTCCTTTTTGTCGGAAGAGAGAGCCGCGAGATCCCCGACAGTTCAAAGAAGAGTTTTGCCGGAGCCCTCGCGATGCTGGCTCTTGCAGGCAACGATGCGGAAAACACTCTTGAAAGCTGCCTTGAGACCCTTTTTGAAGCCGCGCAAAGCGCCTCCACGATCTTCTTTTTCACTTCGCGATACGACAGATCAAAAGAAAAAGTGATGAAAGAATTTGCCGGCAGCGGAGTTTCACTCAGGATATTTTACTCCGGCAGCGCTGAAAGCAGCGGTGAACTCAGCCGATACGAAACAAAGATAGATCTACAATAATTTACAGGACGGAAAAATGGATACCGAAATTTTCAACTACGAACTCCCTGAAGAGCTGATCGCCGACGATCCGTCGGAGCGCGGCACAGGCAAAATGATGGTGCTCGACAGAAGTGCAAAGTCGATAACTCACTCCGATTTCAGCCTGATCACCGGTCATATCGATGACAATACAACTGTCGTCTTCAACTCGACAAAAGTCATTCCGGCGCGTATTTTCGGGCAGAGAGCGAGCGGCGGAAAAGTCGAGTTCCTTCTTCTCAAAGCGCTTGAGAACGGCTCGTGGCAGGTGATGGTCAAATGCTCGAAGCACATCGGAAAAGGAGAAGTCGTCTCTTTTCCGCATGGACTTTCAGCAGAACTCACGTCAAGAAACGAGCAGTTCGCCGATGTCAGATTCTCGCTCGGAGAAAACGAGCTTTTAGACTATCTCGACAAATTCGGCGACATCCCGCTCCCTCCCTACATTCTGAAAAGGCGCAACGAAAAGCACAGCAGGCCCGACGACAAAGAAAAATATCAGACGGTATACGCCGAAACTGCAGGTTCTGTCGCGGCTCCGACAGCGGGACTCCATTTCAGCAGAGAGATCATCGAAAAGATCCGGGAGATCACCGGCGGACATGTTGAAAACGTCGTTCTGGATGTCGGTCTCGGGACTTTTCTGCCTGTAAAAAGCGAAAAAGTCGAAGAGCACACGATGCATAAAGAGCATTTCGTGATAGACGGAGCGACTGCGGCCCGCCTCAATGCCGACAAAGCCGCGGGAAGAAAGATACTCGCTGTGGGGACCACGACTGTCAGAGCGCTCGAAAGTGCGGCTCTTGCCCCCGGCAGGATCGGGCCTTGCGACAAAGAGACCGGGATCTTCATCTATCCGGGATACGAATTTCGCTTTACCGATGCGATACTCACGAATTTCCATCTTCCGTGCAGCACGCTCCTTATGATGATATCGGCTTTTGCAGGCAGGGAGTTCGTCATGGAAGCGTACAGAGAGGCTGTTGAAAACAGATACCGTTTCTATTCATACGGAGACTGTATGCTGATACTCTAAGCTGGAAAAAGCCCTTTTTTGATACACAATTCACATTCCGGGATCAAGTTTGTTTTATTTATTTCGGAAAATCGCCGTTTTTTGTATATTTTTCTTTGACTTAATTTTTTCACTCTCTATAATTTCATGTTTTTGAGTTCCTTTAACCAAAACATTTTTTTATAGGAGGTCATTATGACTTATTTACCGCTTTCCTACTTGCTCGGATCAAGAGCTAAAGTAGACATCATCAGAATTCTTGTGAACAAACAGAATTACACAGGAAGAAAGATCGCCGTTCTCAGCAGCACAAATCCAAACTCAAACAAGAAGGCTCTCGATTTCCTTATCGAAACCGGTCTTGTTTTGAGAGAACAAGTCGGCAACGCTTATCACTACAATCTTAACGATAAGCACTTCCTTTACGAACCGATAGTCAATCTTTTCAAAGAAGAAGAAAAAACCATCAACAAGATCATGAAATGCGGCGCGGCTTTCATCGAGGAATTTGCTCCGAAGACACTTGCAGGCTTTGTATCCTACCTCAGGAACAATGTCGTTCTCACAGTGCTCGCCCACTCTTTCCCGGTAAAGGATCTCAGCAACTACATCTACGAGAAAACAGGTTTCAGAGTTCTTGTAAAAGTTATCGACACGATCTCGCTGAACGAGAAATCGGTTTCCGACTACGCTGAAAAGATCTATTTCTGGAACAACTACAAATCGATCGTAAAAATGCTCGATTCCAGAAATATTGTTAAGACTTTCTTTAACTTCTAAGGCTTGGAGGCAACTATGAACAAGAAAAACATAAACGTCCTTATCATTGATGACGAAGAGAGCATCCTTTCCAGCCTCCGCAGACTTCTTGAAGACAAAGGATACAATGTCGTTACATACACGAATCCGTCTGCAGCGATCGAATACATGAGAAACAATATCGTCCACATCGCCCTTGTCGACATCACGATGCCGACCATCGACGGTCTTTCCGCTCTCAGCATGATGAAAGAGGTCAACGGCCTTACGCAGATCATCATGATGAGCGCTTACGCTACGACCGACAGAGTCATCGCAGCTCTTGAAAACGGTGCCAACGATTTCCTTCTCAAACCGTTCGACAACCTCGGACACATCGTATCGATCGTTGAAGAATCAGAAAAGAAGCTTGTCCGCTGGCAGGCTGTTATCAAACAGCTTGGAGCTCTCTAAGTGACTATTTATCCGCAGGCAAGACTCACCCAGCTCCCCATTCAGGATGTAGATTTTCCATCTTCTTTTGCCGCAGATTTTGTTTCCGAATTCGTCAAAGCGTGCGAGCTCGACAATTCAGGCCGCGGGATCTATCACAGCTGGAAAGTCTGCATTATCTCCTGCAGGATCGGCAGAAAACTGAATCTTGACAAAAATTCGATGAAGGAGCTTTTTTTCGCTTCGCTCCTCCACGATATCGGCGGAGTCATGGTCGGAGGTCATGTCATCGACCTTCTGACACAGATCCCGGACATCTACGGGCAGAAAAGCAATTTCCGCATATTTGCACATCCGCACAGAGGAGAAACGATACTCGGCACATTCCCTACTTTCAGGAACATCAGCGAGATCGTCGGGACTCATCACGAATTTTTCGACGGCACAGGTTTTCCGAAAGGTCTGAAAGGCGACAGGATCCCGCTCGCTTCACGGATAATCAGAGTCGCTGATGCTGTCGATATAGCTATGCAGGTCCATTCTGCGGAAGATCCGGATGAGATCATATCACTGCTCGGGATCTTTTCAGGCGAAGAATTCGACCCTGATGTCTATGACATTTTCATAGATCTTGTTAAAAACGAGGCTCTTTTCGACGAAGTAAAGACTGATGACGTGATCGAAATGAATATGACGGCACTCAAAAAGGAGATGCACGACCACCATCTGCTCTCCTCGCCTGATACACTCAACCGTTTTTTCAAAATGGTCGCATCCATTGCGGACAACCTTACATCGTCGGAATACAACCACTCTCTGCGCGTGGCAGAGCTTTCTGTCCAGGCGGCATACCTGATGGATCTCAACGAAAGTGAGATTCTGACTATCCGCTGGGCTTCCTTCCTCCACGACATCGGCAAGATCGCGGGAAACCGTTCCATCTACCGCAAACGGGAAAAGCTCACGGATGAAGAGTGGCTGACTGTCAAGGCTCATTCGCAGAAAACTTACGACATACTCAACAAAGTAGCCGGAATGGAAAAGATAGCCTACTACGCCCTCTATCACCACGAAAACCAGGACGGATCAGGCTATCCCGAAGGTCTGAGAGGAGAAAAGATCCCTCTTGCTTCAAGGATCATGCACGTTGCGGATGCCTATGACGCAATCACTTCAAACCGTCCCTACCACAGGAAGAAGCAGCAGGAAGACGCCCTCAGCGAACTTAAAAAGAACGTCAACAAACAGTTCGATCCGAATGTCGTCGAAGTTTTTTCCAAATTTCTGATGTCATAAAGTTTTTTATTTCACTAAGCCGCAAAGTAACTCAGAAAATCATCAGACTGTTTGAAGAATAGTCCGCTTTTCTGCTTGCCTGTTTCAAAAAATCAAATATAATTCAATGTTTTTTATTCATTTTTATTTCGGAGGCCGCCATGAAGAAATCGTTTTTATTTTTTGTCGTATTTTTTTCTTTCTTGTCTGTTTCAGCCGGCTGGGGCGATGACCTCTGCGAAGATGTGACCTGCTCGGGTCACGGCGAATGTCAGGAAGACGGTGAAAATGAATGGTGCGTATGTGATGAAGGTTATATTGCAAGCGGTATGAACTGCATTTTAGGCTGTGACGGTGTTACTTGCAGCGGTCACGGTGTCTGCTCGGTCGTAAGCGGTGCGGAGGTGTGCACTTGCGAAGCGGGATTTAATGCAACGGGACTCAACTGTATTCTGAACGAGGCTTCGACGGTCGATACTCTTGCGATACTCAATGAAACTGACTGCTACAACACGGGAAACTGCCATTACAGGCTGATTTTTGCGACAAATGCGTATAGTTTCAATCCTTCGATTGCTTCTCTTTACGACATAATCGTTAATGTTCTTGATTCCGAAAACGTGTGGCACAACTACCGGAAAACAGTGGCGCAGTGCGTGACTGAAGGTGTATGCGACAATGTTGATGCTCAGTATGTCGATTTCTGGTTCCAGCATGAAGTGAACGGCAATCAGTATATAACTGTCGAGGTTCTGGGCAACGGTGACGACGCCAGCGACGACATGTACCACGATGTTCTGATTGATCACTGCTACGGTATAAACTGCGGGACCGGCGGAAGCTGTGACGGCACTTCGGGTTATCCCGTCTGTTCCTGTGATTACGGCTATGTTCTTCGCGGCGGAATATGCGAGGAGGGCTGGTTTGAGGACGAGAATCTTGCCGCAGCCGTTGTAGAACTGCTTCAATACAAAGGTTATGATGTTGAAACGGAAACGGATATTGATCCTGAAATGCTTGAGGACATAGATTATCTGGCATTAAATAGGAAAAATATCTCGTCTTTGGTTGGAATAGAACTGTTTTCTTCGCTCACTGTTTTGGATATTTCTGGAAACAACATTTCAGACTTGTCTCCGCTTGCGGACTGTGAAGAACTTGTGATTCTCAATATGTCCGGCAATCCTGCAAGTGATTTGTCTCCCTTGAGTACTCTTCCGCTTGTAAGCCTTGATATTTCATATTCGGGAGTTTTTGATATGCAGCC